>Ga0214923_10002535_pt1 | contig 24131 bp, 25 predicted proteins | sample LL1510_MetaG_FD_177993 | JGI IMG/M metagenome (GOLD analysis project Ga0214923, IMG submission 177993) | Freshwater microbial communities from Lake Lanier, Atlanta, Georgia, United States - LL-1510 | ecosystem: Environmental > Aquatic > Freshwater > Lake | place: USA: Georgia | collected...
GGTATATGTTGCCCCCCTTTTTACAGGAGCTGGATTACAAAATAAACTGTTGGAAGCTATGGCCGTGGGTATCCCAGTTATCACAACGCCTTTAGCTAATGAAGCTTTAGGAGCAAAACCCGAAATTGACCTAATCATTTGTAAAGATGCGCCGGCCTTTGCCAAACAAATTCTTGCATTGCTGTATGATGCCCAAAAGGCTCAAAAAATTGCTACCTCCGGACGTCAATTTATCGAAACCCATTATCGCTGGGAACCCTCAAATCAAATATTATTCAACGCTTTGCTGGAAATTTCTCATAACCGGCAATCCTAAAAGCAAGAAGAAAACTGTAAAAAAAGTATTTCCTGCTTGAGTATCTAAGGTGGATTCACTCCACATACTAATAAAACAAAGCAAAGAAAAACATCGAAAAAGGGTAGCCAAAGGACTCCGAATGCGTATGAAAACAAGGATCCAAGTAATTAAAAAAATCAGTAACCCGATTATCCCAAATTTTACGGATAGTTCTAAAAATTGATTGTGTGGTTTTCCAGAATCAACTCCATAAGGATTATCCTTAAATTTTGGAAAAACTTCTTGCTGTAAATCTCCTGATCCTACTCCAAACCAAGGATGGGCTTCCCACACTTCAAAGCTATTTTGCAGAAACACGAATCTTCTTGCAACGGATGTTTCATTCGTATGGGAAAAATCACCGGAGGAAAATGTCTTCACTTCTTCAATAGCTGCATCAAACCTTCTTTTAATATTGCCAATGTATTGATATGAAAACCAAGAAACACTACACATCAATACTAAAAAGGCCATTGCCCAAATTTTTCTATGTTTTTTAACTAATCGAACGCTCATCCAAAAGGGTAATACCGTAATAAAGGCTATTTGACCAGATCTGCCCTCAAGTTTTACAAGTGCTATCGACAGGATTATTAAGGCTATAGATAGTAATAGTAGCCTTTTTCGGTTATGAATATTGTTATAAAAAATTTCTAACCCTAAAAATATTGAGAAAGCATAAAATAAACTGGCACGAGGTCGGGAAATAAATGGACTGGGTAAATAAGGTTCGGCCTGAAACAACAAATTTCCTGTTATAGAAATGTAGATCGTTAGAATTGCTGCAAGTAAATTGGCAATTAAGAAGAAAAAAATGAGTGTTTTTCGAATGGATAAGTCTTGATAAGGGAGAAATGCGAATAAAAACGGAAGCAGGAAATAATAATGATTGATATTTAGCTCTTTTAATCCTTGAGAAATATCTTGGGTGTAGGTCATTCCTAATAAATAAAGAAGGAAGAGGAGGGGTAAAAAAATCCAGGCGAGGGAAGATTTTAGTTCGGCGGGAAGGGAAAGTTTTCCTTCTTTGCGAAATAAGAAAATAAGGAGACCTAAAAGGGAAAGAAATTCAAATGCGGTAGAGATGGTTTTTTGAATCGGGATAAAAAAAATAAATCCACAAAGCCCCCAGGCGATTATTTTTTGTCCAAGGGATAAGTTTTTAAAGAAAAAAGGTTGAAATGAAGGTTTTTGTAGAAAAGAAAACATATAGCAAAGTAGGGGAATAATCCGAGATTTTGGGGAAAAGTTAGACTCAGATATGAAAAAATGGCATTTCCTTTTTGGTGGGGGAAAAAAAAACCGATAACTTTGGGAGGTCATCGGTTTCCTAAAAAACGAAAGAGTTACTGAGTACTAAAAAAGCATAGCTAAAAAAGGTTTATAACACATTGGACCTTCTAGGGTAAAGGCAGTGTTTTCACACTCATGTGTTATTTTTTTTATATCTTTTATTTATATACCATTGATTAAGTCAATGGGTAAGAACTATTGTGTTTTTCAAAGGTTTGTTATGTGTAATCATTAACTTGGACACTTTTACAAAACACTGGTTGTTATGTTTTTATGCCTAGTTGATCTACTTGTATACCTTTATTATTAGGTATATTATATTCAATTAGGCTTTAACTCTCAGAATTTTATAATTCTCCAAATTAGTAACTACTATATTAACCAATAATTAGAATCCAGTAGATCCAATGATTATTGGGTTAATTCGCCCATGCACAGTGACACTTTTAGGTTGGCCACTATTTTGAGTGATAGTTGATACAATTGTCAATTCCCCATTTTTAGTGATTTTAGTTCCTCCATAATTACTCATAAGGGAAACTAAAGTTGCAATAAGAGATAGAAGTGATAACATTTTGTTATTGTTTAAGATTAACAATACAAAAAACGCCATTAAAACTATCTCAAAAAGGGAATAATTTGAGAGAATTACTAGTAAAGTAAAGAACTAAATTCCATATATAATAATCATAATCTATTGATTATCAATATTAAAATTCACTTAAATAATGCTGTATTTACTAGTCTTTGTGAGACAAAGTATTCTACTTCACATTAAGGTCATCGATTATAATTACTAATAAGCAACTTGTACTCATTAATAAATTAATAATCAAGCAATTTTATAAATTGGGCATGGTTTCCAAATATGCTCAATTTATCACTGTAATCTAATAGAAGTTAACAATAGAGAAGATGATTATGTTAACTTGTAATATTATTATAGTAGTTCGGAAATTGTTTTACTTAGTTTAAAGTATAGTAGTATTACTTCTACACTTAGTCACCAGATTACCAATAACTTAAAAACCACTTGAACCAATTATTATAGGGTTAATTCTTCCTGATATTGTTACAGTTGCTACACTACCATCAGCAGCAGTTCCTTTTACAACTGTGGTTTGAGCATTAACAGAAGAAGCAGCTACCCCTTCGTAACCAGTAAAATATATACCGATTACCATTTGAATGAAAGCGAATAAAGTTACCATGTGATTTTTTTTTAAAAGTGAAACGTTAATGATTACACTGCTAAATAACAGTAGATTTTAAACATGTATAGGGAATATATGGCTTATTTTGCTATTGATTCCAATGCACAGAAAGATCCATGATATTTTTTAAAATATTGTTAATCAATGATATAATAGTTTTATAATAAGTATATATTACTAAGGATCCGATCATTTTGTAAACTTTTTCCTGTCGTGGGGATATATTGGTATATTAACGCTAAAATGTCATGACCTTCAACTACCAATGGCGAATAAAAATCATAATCTAATCTTCCTATTTGAGGTTGTTTCTAAATTTCAGAAATCAGAGTTAAATGAAATATTAACTTTAGCAGGATATGAATCTCAAGATTTTAAGTTAAGTAAAAAAAAAAGTAATTCAATTAGAAAAATAGATAAACCAAAGAAAATAGATAATTTGAACAATACTATACCTCAATTATTATTAATAGAATTATATGATTGTTATATAAGTGGATTGGATTTTAGTCAGACTTACGAAGTAATTAAAACGAAATTTAGCGCCAAACAAATAGCCAATCACTCCAATAAATTAGAAAATATTGCCAATGAATTTATTCTTACAACAGAAAATATTGATAAGATGAATATTGATAATATTAGAAAAGTACAAATTAATATATATAAGAAATTATCATTAATGTGGGGGTATTTATATAAGGGGATCAATTTTGATCTAAAAGTATCTATAGATGCGTTATATAGAAAAGCTATTAACTATGAACTTTATTCAGAGGCATTAACTATTTTGAGTTTTAAGGTATTAGTTTTTTCTCATAAATTAAGTACTATACAAATTGATGAATTAAAAAAAGAAATAGAGGAATTGACTTTGATCAATATGCTGAAAGAAAAGGCAGAATTATATCAAAAAAGAATCCAAGTTATGTATACTAGGAAAATTTCTATCAAAACTATTGTTAGTGATGTGATTAATAATATTAAAGAACTTGATGATGATAGGCCAAAAATTAGTTCCGATACTTGGCGTTTAGCTTATAATAATATATTTCTTGAGTTGTTACAACAGCAAGGGAAATATGAAGAAGGTGATTCAGTGTGCTTGGATAGTATAAATATTTATCTTAAAAATAAATATATTTCCTCTTCTGTTAAAATTGGATTTTCATATTTACAATTAGCTAATAATCAAATTTATGGCAAGAAATATTCGGAATGTTATTCTAACGCTATGATTGCAAAGTCTAAATTTCATTCTAACTCAATAAATATGGTATCAACTTATGAATTGATATTCTATTCTACTATTTATATGCGTAAATATGATTTATCCATCGAAACTATTGAAAAAGGATTTACCTTATACATAGTCAAATTTGATCCGATTTATAATGCAAGGTGGAGTTATTTTCGTTCTTACCTATACTTTATACAAGGCGATTATAAGCAAGCTCAGATTATGTTGAATGAGGCGAGTTTGTTAGATGAAGATAAGGAGGGCTGGGGTTTAGGAATTCGAATATTAATTATTTATATATTAATAGCTCGCGAATTTTATGATGAAATTGAATTTGCTTTAGAGAATTTTAAGAGACAAATCATAAAACTTAAAAAGACCAATGACTTACGTGATCGATATCAAATTATTTACAAATTAATATATAAATTGTATGTAAATCGATTCGATTATAAACTAATAAAAAATAAATATGCCAAATGGTTTGAACAGATTGATTCTAATGATCCCGAATATAAATGGGAACCAAGAACAGCTGAAGTCATTTCATTTTCTGAATGGTTTAATAATCAAATAAATAGGAATAATCCGACTTTTTAAATATGTTTTCATCAAAGCATTCACTGGAATTTATTTTTTCAATTCTCATTAATAAATCTAATGATGATATTGAATTGTTATTAACTGATTTGTCTCGAAATTCTTTCATAAAATTTCGATTAACAGAGGAATTAACTTCTGATTTATCTTTTATTTTAAAAAAATATCTTGAATCTGATAGGAATTATGCTAGATTTATCTTAGATATTGATTTCAATAAAAATCGTTTAAATAATGTTTTACATTCTTTGTTACACCTATTTTGTATTGAGATAGATTCAAATTCACTTAAAATGAATTTAAAATCTGAATATGATGAATACGTTTATTTTTCTGGAATTTGGCAATCTTCTTTTGTTAGTTTTTTCTCACGAACATCAGGTTTAGATTCACTTCAAAGTCATTTAATTGATAAAAATATTTCTGAATCATCTAATTGGGGACAATTACCAATACATTTAACTTGGTTGTTTCTTAAATTCCGATGGTTAAATTCTGAATATTTTAGAATTGATATTGAGGAATTATATAATTCTATGAGGTTAAATATATCTCATATTTCTCTAATGACCGATATGCTTTATAATATTCGTAAACAAGAATTATTGTCTGATAAAATAATATATTTTGATGGAGAATCCAGATTTGAATATATAAAAAACATATTATTACAATATTCGGAAAAAGATCTTCTAAATATGCCAAATCTTATTTTTTTAAATGTCTATCGTTTGTTAATAGATTATTATTCTTATTGTTATAATGAAGAAAAGGTATTTGATATTTTAAAATTTAGCGAAGACCGGATTGTTAAAATAAATCGTAGCTCATTTCATTCTCGAATTTCATTTTCTTTTCAATATGCTTATCAATGTATTTATTTTTCAAAATTTGAATTAGCGATTAAAATTTTGGCCAATATAGATATTTCAAATATGACAATCCTAAATATGAAAATATATTATCGGCTTAAGCTTATGGCTTTTTTATTTTCAGACAAACGTTATCATGTTCAAGAATTGTCTAATACAATAATTGGTACAATAAAACCTACAGATGATATTCTTAATTATTACCTCGCTTGGGCCCACTTCTACCTTAACGACTTCTCTACCGCACTGCGTATGGCGAAATCCATCGAGACCATACACCGCGATAAACAAGGTTTTGGAATGGGAATTCGTATCCTCGAAATTCTTTGTTATATAGAATCGAAGCAATTCGACGGAATTGAGTACGCATTTGTGAATCTAAAAAATCAAATTACTTGGCTTAAACGTCAAGGGAAACTTAAACCTCGATACCATTACTTATATAAGTTATTGCTTAAACTTCATAATACGGGTTATGATTACCGCAAAACCTATAAAATGATGAAAGAGAAAATCCATCTGATGGATTCGACCGATCCTTATTGGAGATGGGATGTGCGCAGCCCAGAAGCAATGCCAGTGCAACTCTGGTTTCTGAGAAGAATGACCAATAACTCTAAATTAAAAGGAGTCTCCCAGATTTCTCCAGAAGACTCCAAATAACCTGAAAACGTTTCACTTTATCCAGGTTTTCTCTACAATAGGGAATGCAGGTAACGCAGTGTCTTTTTTAGTTTGTTAAGCAAGGATATATTCCGCTCAATGGTTTTATTCTTTCGACAATCCAAAATTCAAAAATTATGTTCAATAAAATAGTTAATTACGAGATACTAAAATATCCGCATCACTAGAATTAAAAATCTTGAATGTTACCTTATCTTGTTGTTAAACAAGATATTCTACAAACTATTAAAAATGAAAATCGTCAAAAAAGATAAAGATACCTTTTACTTCGACTAGCGTTATTTTAGGTTAATCAGATTAAAGTATAGGGAATTACAAATGAATCACTTCCCCATAGGCAGCCGCAGCGGCTTCCATAATCGCTTCCGACATAGTTGGATGGGGATGCACAGCTTTAATGATTTCATGTCCAGTAGTTTCTAATTTTCTGGCAACTACCAATTCTGCAATCATTTCGGTCACATTATATCCAATCAAATGTGCGCCTAGAAGTTCCCCATATTTAGCATCAAAGATGAGTTTTACAAATCCATCTTTTTGCCCAGCGGCACTAGCTTTACCGGAGGCTGAATACGGAAACTTACCCACTTTAATTTCATGTCCTGCTTCTTTCGCAGCTTTTTCGGTATAACCCACGGAAGCTATTTCAGGGGAGGTATAGGTACATCCTGGAATGTTGTTATAGTCTAAAGGTTCAGGATGGTGACCACAAATTTTTTCAACACAAATGATTCCTTCGGCAGACGCAACATGCGCTAAGGCTTGACCTTTGGTCATATCTCCAATAGCATATATACCTGGTACTTGGGTTTGATAGAAATCATCTGTTACTACTTTCCCTTTTTCTAGTTTGATGCCTAATTCTTCAAGGCCTAAGTTTTCAATATTGGCAACGATCCCAACAGCAGACAATAAAATATCTGCTTGAAGTTTAACTTCTCCTTTAGACGTTTTAACAGTTGCCGTAACACCTGCACCTGAAGTATCTGTATGCGTTACTTCAGCGGAGGTCATTACTTCGATATTTAACTTTTTGAAGCTACGTTCTAATTGTCGAGATACTTCTTCATCTTCCACCGGTACGATTTGCGGCATGTATTCAATAAGTGTAACCTTGGTTCCCATCGCACCATAAAAGTAGGCGAACTCAGAGCCGATAGCACCGGAACCCACAACGATCATACTTTTAGGTTGGGTAGGCAAGGTTAACGCTTCCCGATAGCCGATAATTTTTTTACCATCAATTTTCATGTGGTCCAAACTTCTGGATCTGGCACCGGTAGCTAAGATGATATGGGGAGCAGTATAATTTTGTTTACTGCCTTCTTTAGCAGTAACCTCTATCTGCTTATCCTTGGTTAATTTGGCAGATCCAAAGATCACTTCAATTTTATTTTTTTTCATTAGGAATTGAACCCCTTTGCTCATTCCGTCTGCGATATCTCTACTTCTTTTAACTACGGCAGGGAAGTCGGCAGAAAATTTATCTACCAAGATTCCATAATCTTTCGCGTGTTGAAAATTTTCATAAACCTGAGCACTTTTAAGTAGCGCTTTGGTTGGGATACATCCCCAATTCAGACAGATACCCCCTAAGGATTCTCTTTCTATGATAGCTACTTTTTTTCCTAATTGAGCGGCACGAATTGCTGCTACATACCCGCCTGGGCCACTGCCGATTACTATTACATCAAATGATTGCGCCATGTGTGGTTTGAAATGTTGAATCTTTGAAACAAAATTAACATAAAACCAATTGACAAAATCACATTATAGAATACCCCAATGTCCTCTTTATCTTTGTAGATATGAAATTACCGATTAGTGCGGTGTTGATTACTCGGAATGAGGCAGTTCAATTAGGATCTACCCTGGCAGCACTTTCTTTTTGTGACGAAATATTAATAGTTGATTCCGGAAGTACCGACTCAACCGAAGCAGTTGCAAAATCATTTGATGCCAAATGGATAGTTAAATCCTTTGAAGGATTTGGTCCTCAAAAAAGGTTTGCGGTGAATTTAGCGAAACATGATTGGGTTTTATGTTTAGATGCCGATGAAGTGTTATCGGAAGAATTGCAAACTGAAATTCAACAATTATTTAAATCGGGTGTGCCAGATCAATATCAAGGTTTTTATTTGAAAAGAACCTTGGTGTTTTTAAATCGAGTTTTTAATGGTGGACGTGAAAGTAAAGAATATCATTTACGATTGTTTAATCGTAAGTATGGTAATTTTAATCAAGCCCAGGTACATGAAAAAGTAGAATTGAAGGGAAATTGTGTACAATTAAAAAATCAATTATTACATTATAGTTATCCCGATTCTCATAAATATTTTGATAAATTTAATGAATATACCACTCGTGCTGCGAATGAATTAATTAAAAAAAATAAATCAAGAAATACAGCAAAAATAATTTTTAGTTTACCCTTTAATTTTATTAAACATTATATATTTCAGGGAAATTGGAAAAATGGTTTTCCAGGTTGGGTATGGTCAATTTATTCTGCCTTTTATCCTGTTGCCAAATATGTTAAGGTTTGGGAAGGAATCAATCAAAAATCGGAATAATTTCTTTATATTAAATGATCCATCATTAATATATAAATGTTGGTCCAGGCTAATAAACAATTAATCAATTGAATTATGAGAAACCATTTATAAATTAAGGCATTCAACATTCCATAAAATATCATCCCTAAAATCAATAAGAATAAAAGTAAAGGAATATAGGCAAGAAAAAAAAGTCCATTTCTTTCTCCTAATACGAATATCCCCATGAAGTTTAATATGAGGAGAATAAATTCAAACCCGAATATTCCTAAGGTTAATTTATGATAGAGATCAAATTTCATAGATTAATTTTCCAATACCACTGCTCCGCCGGTTTCATATTGTTTTTTATATCTCAAAGAAGGAGAGGGGATAAAAGTTCCTAATCCCAGGGAGTCCCATAGTTTATCAACGGATTCAATGGTAGGGGCATCAGAAATTAATATATTGGGCCAATCTCTTTGGAAGCCATCGAGTGCACGGGTTTTGCGGGTTCCATCTAAAACCAGATGTGCATTTAAATCATTATTTTTTGCAGGAATTAAAATATGATCACGCTTTACATCTGTATTATTCGAAAATCTCCATAATGCATCCCCTACATGTGAAATATCAATATTAGAATCCAGAAATATTAAAACTTTCACTTGATTAAATTCCGGTTTCGCAAATAAGGCAGCAGTTATCTCGGGTACTTGATTCGGTCTGGTTTTTTCAATTCCAATAAATACCAATGAGATTTCACTTTTTAATAAATTAGTATTTATGGTTATTATCTCTGGAAACTCCGATTGTAGAGCTTTTAATTGAATCGATTCTGAATCATAATTAATATTTAAAGGCTCATTTCCTCTTAATTCTTCTGGAAATTTTCGGGTAGCATCAATTCCTAATTTTCCTCCAAATGCCATTTTAGAGCAAGAATGATCCAATACATCCGTGGGTCCTTGAGAAACTACTAAATCTTGTTGTGGATCAAAATGTTTACTTACATATTTTGCTAATTCGGTAGTATTACGAATATCTGTATGTTGATCTACAATAACCATCATTTTGGTAAACATCATTTGTCCTGCCCCCCATAAGGAATTCATTACTTTTAGGGCTTGTCCGGGATATGTTTTTTCGATTTGCACAATTGCCAAATTATGAAACACACCTTCAATCGGCAGTTCCATATCAATTATTTCTGGCACCATAGTCATTTTAATTGGGGCTAAAAATATGCGCTCAGTGGCTTTGCCTATCCATGCATCTTCCTGAGGTGGAATTCCTACAATGGTACTGGGATATACTGCATCTTTACGATGGGTGATACAAGTAACATGAAAGCGAGGATACCAATCGGGTAAAGAATAATATCCGGTATGATCTCCAAAGGGTCCTTCCCAAATTAATTCTTCCTGAGGATCCACATATCCTTCAATAATAATATCGGCATCAGCAGGTACTTGAATATCCTGGGTGATACATTGCACCAATTCTACCTTTTGTTTCCGTATAAATCCTGCCAACATATATTCATCAATGCCATCAGGAAGCGGAGCAGTGGCAGCATAGGTATATACTGGATCACCTCCTAAGGCAACCGCTACTGGCATTTTTTTTCCTAATTTTTTATATTCTTCAAAATGCCGAGCAGAAACTTTATGACGATGCCAATGCAGAGCAGTTAAATTCTTTTCAAATATTTGCATTCTATACATGCCCACATTACGATTGCCCGTAATTGGATCTTGGGTATGAATAACCGGTAGCGTAATAAATGGCCCACCATCTTCCGGCCAACATTTCATAACTGGTATTGAGGATAAATCGGGTTGAAGATTTATTACCTCCTGACAACTCCCTTTTCCAGAGATTACTTTAGGCATCCAAGAAGCAATGCGGCCTAATTTAGGAAGCATTTTGAGTTTATCTAGAATGCTATCTTTAGGCGAAGTCATTTCTTTAAATAAGGACTCAATATCCTTACTAATTTCATCCATGTCCTTTACCCCTAATGCCATGCACATGCGTTTATAGGATCCCATGGAATTAATTAATAATGGAAAACCAGTGCCTGTATTTTCAAATAATAAGGCAGGTCCATTATTTTTGGAAATACGGTCGGTTATTTCCGTAATTTCTAAAATAGGATTTACATATTGGGTAATTCTAACTAATTCCCCTTCTTTTTCCAAGGCATCAATAAATGCCTTTAAATTTTTATATGCCATGGTTTAGGATAAAAAAAGCCAGTCAATTAACTTATACAAAATGCCCGAAAGGAACATTACAATTGCCACTCGATTGGTTCTTTTCATAAATAAAATATTAAACCGAGTAGAAGCACTTAAGGTTTTTTTGTTTTCTGAATCTATAACTTTCATGTGTACAAATATAAGCGAAGGGAAAAGGTAAATTTCAATTAAATACTTATTACATTAGTAAGATGAATAAGGATTCGGTTGAATATAATCCGGAGGAACAAAAGGAATTGGTGAATTTATTAGAATCCTCAGGGATTAATAGTGGGGATTTATGGAGTGAAGTACTGGAAAATAGTACTGAACAGGAAATGCTGGAATTACTTGAAAAACTTTCTGCTTCCACCTGGTTTTAGATTAAATCGCTTGATGCGAAAAAGGTTGTAAAACTAATTCAGATAAAACCCCATTATCATTTTGTTGACATACAAACCAAACTGCGCGGGCAGCTTCTTGTACAGAAATAAATTGATCTTTTCTGACGGACAAATCGATTTCATTCCAAAATTCTGAATTAACCCCTCCAAAATATAAGGTGGAGATTCGAAGTTGAGTTCTTTTTAAATCTTCTTTTAAACTCTTTGCATATCCAGTTAAAGCATATTTAGAGGCTGAATAAGCAGCAGATTGAGGCATGGTTGTTTTTCCTAATATTCCCGGAAAATAAATTAACATTCCTTGATTTCTGGAAATTAAATGCGGAAGTGCTGCTTGCGTTACATGCAAGGCGCTAAAAAAATTATCCTGCATCATTTTTTCAAAATCTGAAGATTGGAGTTGGGTTGCGGGTTTGAGAATTCCTTTTCCAGCACAATGTAAGATAATGTCGATGTGCTTGAACTTTTCGAGTGCAAATTCAACAATCGCCTCCCCATCTTCCTTTGATTTTATATTTCTGATTACGGGTAAATAATTGCTCCGGAAACTGGGGACTTTATTTTCTCCATTTCTTCCTACGGCAACTACTTTCGCTTGTGCTTGCATCATAATCTCGGCGACTGCTTTACCAATCCCAGAAAATGCACCCGTAATTAATACTACTTTATCCGTTACCATAAACTTTCAGTTATTATTGAAAATAACCAAAGTGTTAAATTGAAAGTTCAGGTGAACAGTAATAAATAAATAATTATACAGATTCTACTTCTTTCACTTCTGGAATCATCCGGGTAAGCAATCCTTGAATACCAGCTTTTAAAGTAGCAGTAGAGGAGGGGCAACCTTGGCAACTACCCATCATTTGTAATTTAACAACCCCTTCTTCGAAGCCTTTAAATACAATGTCTCCACCGTCCATGGCAACTGCAGGTCTTACATTTTCGTCAATCAATTGTTTGATTTTGCGAACAATTTCAGAATCATCGGCATCGGAGGTATACGTAGCAGTGGTGATTTGGCTCACGACGGGTTGACCACTTTCTAAAAATGCACGAATAGCATCTTTCACTACTGGAATTAAATCTTCCCATTTAAATTCCTCCAATTTCGTAATGGTCACGAAGTTCCTTCCGATAAAAACAGAAGAAACAAACCGAAATTGAAATAATTTCTTAGCTAACAAAGATTGTTCGGCTAGTTCTGAATTCGGAAAATCAGCAGTTCCTTCAGGTAACAGGATACGATCCGTGATAAATTTCAGGGTAGCGGGGTTCGGGGTTATTTCGGTATATAATTGCATGGGGGAAATCGCTTTACATTTAATTTCTACAAAGGTACGGATGAAATGAAATACCATTAAAATAGATTATTCGTTCCTTTTGGTTTGCGCCCTTGTTTTTTGTGTCTATCTTTGTTCCGAGAGTAAGAGAAAGATCGCTTTGGAAAATTTTAATAGAGACCGAGACAGAGAACGCGACGAAATTTATACCAAAAAAATACGTGCTGGAAAACGCACCTATTATTTTGATATAAGAGCTACGAAAGCAAAGGATTATTATATTACCATTACAGAAAGTAAAAGACGTCAGTTTTCTTCTGATGGTAATCCTGAATTTGAAAAGCACAAAATATTTTTATACAAAGAAGATTTTAATAAATTTTTGGCAACCTTGTCTGAAACCGTAGATAAGATTAAGACTGAGTTTATGCCAGAATACGATTATGATGAATTTGACAGAAATCAAGACAATGACGAAGGATCTAAAGCTCCTCGTTGGGAGGAATAATCCCGTCTGATTTTTTAATCTGTTAGAATAATCATAGTACAGATTTCAGTTTAATATATTTGTTTTACGCAACTTTTAAGGAAATCCTTCTTTAAAGTATTAAACTTTGTAATTATGCAAGTATTAGATATTTCAGAAAACTTTTTAGCCCTACCCGCTGGGTTATCGTCTTTTGAAACGGCGCCTGTTGTTATTCAATCCATTCCTTACGAACATACTTCCTCCTATTTACAAGGATCCGCCAAAGGTCCGGAAGCGATATTAGCAGCTTCTCATTTTGTGGAGTTTTATGATGAAGAATTAGGATCAGAAACGATTTCTGAAATCGGGGGCATTGCTACGTTACCTGCCATGGAAATCGGGAATAAAACCGATGCGGAAGCGATGGAGTTTATCGCCGCACAAACCTTTCCTTTATTAGAAGCTGGTAAGTTTGTCGTTACGCTGGGGGCTGAGCACACCATAACTTTTGGAGTATTAAAAGCATTTGTAGAAAGATTTGGAAACAAGTTTTCCATCCTTCAAATTGATGCACACAGTGATTTACGCGAATCGTACCATGACAACCGTTTTTCGCATGCTTCTGTGATGGCGCGTTGTTTGGAATTGGGCGTTTCCTTAACTCAAGTGGGGATTCGTGCGCAATGTAAGGAAGAGGCAGAGGTTTGTAAAAACCATCCTCAGGTGACTACCATTTATGCGCATGAAATGGATAAAAAAGGGGAATGGCTAAAACGTGTCATGGATTCTCTGCATCCTCATGTGTATATTACCATTGATGCAGATGGATTTGATCCCTCGGTAATGCCATCCGTAGGGACAGCAGAACCCGGAGGACTTTCCTGGAAACAAGGAACTCGCCTTTTACAAAAAGTTTGCGCAAAAAGAAAAATCTTAGGATTCGATATTGTTGAGTTGTTGCCTGCACCGCATTCTCAATTAACCGAATATACTTGTGCGAAACTATTATATAAAGTGTTAGGATATATTGGAAAGCCACATACCAAATCATGAGTAGGTTTAATCTCTTGTTTATTGGAGATGTAGTAGGAGAGGGTGGGGTTCAAATATTAGAGCAGATGTTACCCTCCTTGAAAAAAAAGTATGCCACCGATTTTGTAATCGTAAATGGGGAGAATTCCCATGAAGGCAGGGGATTTAATGAGGACATTTGCCATCGTTTGTTTGCTGCCGGAATTGATGTGTTGACAGGAGGAGATCATTCCTTTGATAAACATATGATTATTCCTTATTTAAAAACGGAGAGGCGCTTATTGCGTCCTTTAAATTATCCTAGAGGAGTAGCGGGTTTAGGATATGGAATATTCGAATCTGAAGGTGGAGATAAAATAGGCGTAATTAATTTGCGGGGTCAGGTATTTTTTAACAACCCAATTGAATGTCCTTTTCGTACGGCAGATTGGGTTATTCCTAAATTAAAAGACGAAGTAAAATATAGTTTTGTAGATTTTCATGCCGAGGCGACCGCTGAGAAGTTAGCGTTTGCTTGGTATGTGGATGGTCGCATTAGTGCGATGTCGGGAACACATACGCATGTTCCAACTGGGGATGAGCAGATATTTCCAGGAGGTTTGGGATATATAACAGATGCTGGATTTACAGGTCCTCATGTGAGTGTGATTGGGATGGATAAGGATACTGCCATCAATCGGTTCTTATATCAAACTCCTCAAAAATATAAATCGGGTGTAGAGGGCAATCGCATTAATGGGGTGATGTATGAGTTAGATCAGGAAACTGGGAAGACTCGAAAAATTTATAGGGTTACTTTTCCTGATTTTATTCGGGAACAGTAAGGTTTGGATAATCGGGCGATTCCCCTGAAATTTGCCCCTGCTTAAAACGAAATATTTATGGGATTCAAGTGCGGTATTGTGGGTTTACCCAATGTAGGAAAATCAACCTTGTTCAATGCTTTATCGAGCGCCAAGGCAGAAGCGGCAAACTATCCGTTTTGTACCATTGAACCTAACCTTGGAGTGATTATCGTTCCAGATGAACGTCTGGATAAACTTGCAGAATTGGTGAAGCCTCAACAAGTGCAACCTACGGTTGTGCAGATCGTAGATATCGCCGGTTTGGTAAGAGGGGCTAGTAAAGGAGAAGGATTGGGAAATCAATTTCTGGCCAATATTCGAGAATGTGATGCCATCTTACACGTGTTAAGATGTTTTGAAGATGGAAATATTATCCACGTGGAAAATAGAGTAGATCCCGTTAGAGATAAAGAAATTATTGATACCGAATTACAATTAAAAGATTTAGAAACCCTCGAAAAAAGAATTCAAAAAACATCCAAAAATCTTAAAGGGGGAGCTTCTCGTGATACAGTTAGAGAATTAGAAATTCTGGATCAATATAAAAAGTTACTAAATGATGGACGATCAGCGCGGGAATTAGTTCTTTCTGAAGAAGATCAAAAAATGGTTTCTGATTTAGGATTAATTACCACCAAGCCCGTATTGTATGTGTGTAATGTGGAAGAAGCCAGTGTAGTAGATGGAAATGAATGGGTAGAAAAAGTAAAAGCAGCAGTGGCCGCTGAACAAGCAGGGGTGATTATAATATCCGCAGCTATTGAATCTCAAATAGCAGTATTAGAAGATGCTGAAGAAAGAAAAGAATATTTGGAAGCCATTGGATTATCGGAGCCAGGCATGCATCGCTTAATTAGAGATGCCTATAATTTATTACGCTTACAAACCTATTTTACCGCTGGGGTAAAAGAAGTGAGAGCATGGACAATTCCTGAAGGAACGCGCGCACCACAAGCAGCAGGAGTAATTCATACCGATTTTGAAAAAGGATTTATTCGAGCGGAAGTAATTAAATATGCTGATTTTATTTCCTTGGGATCTGAATTAGCGGTGAAAGAAGCCGGTAAATTAGCAGTACAAGGGAAAGATTATATCGTTGCTGACGGAGATATTTTGCATTTCAGATTTAACGTATGACCAATATTTGAGCTTTACGTTAAATTTATACTTACTTTTGTACTGGTTTTTTTGATTTTATTGGAGATATTAAGTTAAATCGAATAAAATCTTTGAACCTTCCAGTATCGAAAGAGTTTTTTTATGAAGGTGAGGTTTCATTTTAGACGAATAGGAAAAGGAAACGCTGTTCCAGTGTATCATCAACCTTTGATGGCTGCCAACATTCGTGCGTGGATACTTGATTGTTTTCAAGATCCGTATGATATTTCCTTTGACTTATATACTTTCTCTTCTTTAAAAGGATTAAATAAATGTGAAAGTAATTTTTTGTTTTTCCATACCAATCAAATACACGTAATGATTTCAACCCCTAATGAACAGTGGTTGAAACGATTGGTGGAATATGTAATGCAATTAGAAAAATTTCAGGTGCACGATATGGTTTTGTCCCCTGAAGCGTATGAATATGCCGAGGTATTCCAATTAAAGGAAGAAACACGTTACGTTTCCTTATCTCCCATGGTATTATTTGATCCTACCGTAAAACCAGGTGCTCCCGTAGATTTATTAAATCCCTATTCAGAGCAATTTTCCGATTTATTATATGATACTTTATTAGATCGTATGGAAAGTTATCGTTGGGGAAATTTTAAATATGAGAATTATTCAAGATTTCAGGTGGTACCTGATTCCGCTTATATTGAAAAATTAAAAGTCAATAAGAAGAAATTAGGTAGAGTATTGGATGTAGGAGAAAAAAAGGTAAAAGCTTATTTATTTCCCTTTACCTTATATGCCCATCCTGATGTTCAGAATTTTGTTTATGATGCAGGGATTGGAACTTTGGGAAATGAAGGTTTTGGTTGTTTAGATTTAGTTCTAGAAAAAAAGGTTTCTTATGTTAGACATTAGTATCCATGAATTAAAGGAAAGAATTGATGCAGGCACCGCGCCTATGTTGATTGATGTTAGAGAACCTCATGAATATGAGGCCTATCACCTAGATGCACAATTAATTCCATTAGGTACCTTACATGCTCGTGCAGAAGAATTGTCTGAATTTAAAGATAAAGAAATCGTAATGTATTGTCGCAGTGGGGGTAGAAGTGGTCAAGCCCAACAATATTTAACAAGCTTGGGATTTTCTGCAGTACGTAATTTAACAGGAGGAATGTTAGCCTGGACTGCCGCTTTTGACCCCCAAAAATCTATATAATTCACAAAAACTCCTGATAGGTTTTTGTGTATCCCTATTACTTTTAGGGATTGGAATTATTACAAGTATATTTTTATTGCCCGTTAATCGTAATACAAAAAATACCCCATTTTATTTATCTACCCAAATACCCCTATCTCAGGTTGGGGATTCTTTAGCCTTAAATCATTTAATTCCATTTCCTACTACTTTTAATACTTTGGTGTTTTTATCCGGTAAGGGACAAGACAGCATTGGGCCTGGGTATTTTAATATTCAGCCTAATTATTCTTACTGGAATTTATTTCGAAAAATTGCCGGAAATCATCAGGATCCAATTCAACTAATATTTAAAAAAGTACATACAGTTGAGGAGATATTTTCTTTTTTAGATAAACAATTATATCGCGATAGTTCTAATTGGGCAAATTATTTTTATTCGAATGGATTACAACAATTACAATTAGATAGTAGTCAATTAATAGGAATATTTATTCCTCAAAAGTATTCCGTTTATTGGTCAATTACGCCTCCCCAATTATTACAAAAGATAAATGCTTTTAATATAAAATTCTGGACTCCTGCTAAAATTGAAAAACTAAAAGCTTTAGGGTTAACTCCTCAACAGTTTATCACTATAGTATCTATTGTTGGGGAAGAAAGTCAAGTTCCTGCGGAATGGCCAATCATCATGCGGGTATATTTAAATCGCTTGCGCTTAGGAATGCCTTTACAAGCAGATCCAACCGTTAAATATGCTGTGAAAAATTTTGCCTTACAGAGAATCTTAAAAATACATCTTTCCGTAGAATCTCCTTTTAATACCTACAGAAATAAAGGCTTACCTCCTGGGCCCATTTGCAATCCAGATCAAAAATTATTATCTGCTTGTTTAACACCGGCCAACCATAACTATTTATACTTTTGTGCTAAAGAAGATTTCAGCGGACAACATCGGTTTGCAGAGAGTTATCAAGAGCATCTTCTAAATGCTAGAAAATATCAGGCAGCCTTAACAGAAGCCCACATAAATTAAATCGTATGGTAAAACATGAAATAAAAGTTAGAGTAAGATATGCCGAAACAGATCAAATGCGATATGTATATTATGGAAATTATGCCCAATATTTTGAAATGGGCAGAACCGAATTAATTCGTTCCTTAGGATTATCTTATCGTAATATGGAAGAGGAATGGGGGATTTTACTTCCCGTTCGAGATTTAAGAATTAATTATTTAAAGCCTGCTTTTTATGATGATGAATTAACCATTGTTTCTGCTATTCGAAAAATACCGGGTGCAAGTATAGAAATTGAACACGAAATATATAATCCCGAAAATATTATCATAACCACTGGAACGGTAACCTTGGTTTTTTTTAGTTTACAAACCAAACGGCCGGTTAAAGCACCTCCTGATTTCTTATCTGCATTATATTCCCATTGGAAATATGATCTTTAATTTATCAAAATATAAATCCTATTTTCAGAATAAATTAAATAAAATAGGTCGACTTCCACTTCCTGGCGATAATTCTGTAACCTTAGGCGATACAGTTGCCTTTATGTGGACAGCATTACAATCCTCCGAATTTTCTGTTCGGGCAGGCGCAATGGCATTTAATTTCTTTTTCGCTTTATTTCCAGGATTAATATTTTTAATTACCCTAGTACCCTTAATGCCTATTGATAATTTACAACGAGAGGTATTGTTATTTATGCGACAATATTTACCCGATGAAGGATTTCAATTGGTATATGATACGTTAACGATTACCATGGAAGAAAATCGTTCTAGTTTATTATCTATTTCCTTTTTTTTAGTGGCGTTTAGTGCCACGCGTGGAATTTTAGTAATGATGTACACCTTTGATAGAAATGAAGCCGGATTCACCCGTCGAAATGTTGTGCGGGCAAGATTATTGGCCATGGGAATGGTATGGTTATTAACCATATTTTTTTTGATGGCATTAAGTGTAGTAATTACAGCAGAAGTTTGGATGGGGTATTTAAATTTAGAAAACACCCCCTTACCCCATATTGGGGCTGCTGCAATTCGAATAGCGGATACGTTTATGACTTTTGGGGTATTATGGGTAGCGTTTGCCATAATTTACCACTTTATTCCTTCTCGAGAAAAACGGTGGAAATTTTTTAGTCCCGGCGCTTTATTAGGTTCTTTTCTAGCCTTAATTGCAACCATCGCCTTTGGATTATTTATGGCGAATTTTGGAAATTATAATAAAATATATGGGACGTTATCTGCCGTAATGGTATTAATGGTTTGGATGTTCTGGATTTCCAATGTAATCTTAATCGGATTTGAATTTAATGTTGCAATTGAAAAAGCTAAATTATCCTCAATAAAAGATTAATTTCTTTCCCAATAAAAATCATAATACGCACAAAGCAGTAACCATGCATTTGATTTTTGTCCAGCATTCAAATAATTAATTATTTCTTCCTGAATAAATTGAGATTCTGATTTAGCATTTCCGGATATTTGATTTTGCTTAATTAAATCAGGTAATCTATTTTGTTTAAATTCTGCAATCTCACTTATAATTGGAAGACTCTCTGTATTTCCCAACATCCCTAAATATTTCCCACTAAGCCAAGGTGAGTTTTTAATTTCTGCAGGAAGTACATCAATACCAATTCCTGGAATTCTGGAAGGTTTTTCCACTTGAAATAAATGTGGAGAGGCAGCTCTACAATACCAATCTCCTCCCATCCTAGCCACTAAATCTATTTTACTGGGATCTACTTTTCCATCTTCCCCTAATATTTGTTTATTAATATGTAAACAAACCACTTCGCAGATAATTAAATTTCCAGCACCGGCTTGAGCAGATAAGGGTTTTATTTCTTTTACTTTACATTCAATTTGTGCCGGGGAATCTTGAACACGAGGAGGCTTAATTAAATGAGAAGGAATTGAATTTAATCCTGATTTAATAAATTCATTCGTACCCGTAGGATATTCATTACTGGCTAAATTCATCTGCCAGGTTAATTCATAATTCACCACATTAATACATACCTCAGGAATTTCCATTACGTTGCGTAAAGTATCTTTTCCGGAATTATCCCTAACTCTGCGCGACGGACTAAATATTACAATCGGAGGATTAGCAGAGAATACATTAAAAAAACTAAAAGGCGATAGATTAATTTCCCCTTTTTTATTTATGGTACTTGCAAATGCGATCGGTCTCGGAGCAATTACACTTAATAGATAACTATGTAATTCTGCTGTTTTAATATTTCCGGGAATTATTTCCAGGTAACTTTGATTCATACCCTAAAAATACACAAACCTGAATACATGGGAAGATATGAATATTTAATTCTCGATCTATTAATCATAATAGGTCCGCTTTGTTCCTCTTTTGATCGTAAAGTTCGATTTGTTCAAAAATGGAAATTTGGATTCACCGCGATATTCTTAATAGGGATGTTGTATATCGGATGGGATATATGGGCAGTCTCTAGAGGACATTGGCGATTTAATCCTGATTATGTGATGGAAACGAGAATTTTTGAATTACCTATAGAGGAGATTTTATTCTTTTTGGTAGTTCCTTTTGCCGCCTTATTTATGTGGGAGGTACTTCGTTTTTATAGAAAGGGAAAAGATGACGATATCAATTTTAATCCCTTACGGTATGCGGGCTTATTGGGTGGAGTAGGGTTGATATTATGGATCGGAAAAGGATACGAATATACTGGATTGACATTCCTTGCCTCCGGACTTTTTTTTCTGCTAGACCAGGTTACCAAAACATATTTAACCCGGCAGGTGAATTTTTGGTACCTCCAAGGTTTAATTATAGCTACCACCCTAGTTTTTAATGGTTTTCTCACCGCCCGACCGATTGTACTTTATGGAGAAAGTTTCCAATTGGGATTAAGAGTATTTACCATACCCGTTGAAGATTTTGGGTTTGGTTTTTCACTGAATGCCTTAATACTTTGGCTGTACAATTGGATGCAATCTGGGCATAAGTCAATTCAACAGGGTTGAATATTAACCTTTTCTTATGTAATTTAGAACTTGAATCTATCTAACAATTCATCTGTGAATTTTACTTTCCAAAGTATTCCTTTTAGAATATTGTTATTCTTTTTTTTCGGAATTGGAATGGGAGTTCATGTACATGCTTATTTACCCCCTTCTCCAAAGCCTGTAGCGGAATCCGAAGATACTGTATCCTATGAAATGGATGCGGATTTGTTCGATTTCAGTGATAAGTTATCCGTTTGTTGGAACGATCATAAAATAAATATTTACGGTCTCGATTTAAGTAGAACTCGAGATACATTTGAAGTTAATCTAGAAAGTTTTGAGGGGAACCGGTTTATTTATTTCACCTTTCCAGTTGCAGGCGATGTTAATTCCGGTTTTGGATTTAGAAATTTATTTGGGCACCGATTTCATTATGGGGTAGATTTAGAATTAAGAACTGGAGATACCGTTAAATCAGCTTTAGATGGTATCGTTCGGGTAGTACGTTATGAACCGGGGTATGGAAATTTTGTGGTGATTGCACATCATGATGGGTTGGAAACTTTATATGGACATTTATCTGCTGCTATCGTTAAGGAAGGTCAGGAAGTAATATCCGGAGATCCCATTGCTTTAGGAGGAAGTACCGGAAAATCTACAGGTCCTCATTTGCATTTTGAGGTATTATTTATGGGAGAACGACTGGAGCCTACCCGTTTTTTAGATTTTGAAAACCACACCGTTTTAACCTCAGCGCTCATGATAGATCCAACTTGGTTCGAACATTTAAAAGCTATACGCGGAACCGGCAGTGCTTACCATATTGTAAAAGAAGGGGAGACCTTAAAAACGATTGCAGATAAATATAAAACCTCTGTTGCAAGGCTGAGTGCATTAAATCATGTTCCTGCACAGATAAAATTATTACCCGGGCGTAAACTTCGCTATGGATGAGATCCTAAGGATTTCCAACCTTTCCCTTACCCTTTCTGGAATACCTGTATTTAATCAACTAAATCTATCCTTACATCCTGGAGAAACAATAGCATTAATGGGGAAAAGCGGTGCCGGGAAAACGCAACTTCTTCGAGTTATTGCTGGCTTACAAACCCCAGATGCAGGAGAGGTTGTTATTGTAGGAAAACAGATTTCTAAGTCTAATTACCTTTCTAATTTTCAAGAGGTTTCTTTGGTTTTTCAAGATAGTGCCTTGTTTGACCAATTAACAGTTTGGGAAAATATGGGACTTGCGTTATTGGAAAATTCCAATCAAAAGCCCAGCGAAATCAGAAAACAAGTGGAAGCATTAGGGGAACGTTTAGGAATCTTGCCCGAATGGATGAATAGATATCCTTACCAATTATCTGGAGGAAGCCAAAAACGAGTAGCAATTGGGCGAGCCATGATGACGCAACCCCAAATATTATTAATTGATGAACCCACCGCCGGGTTGGATCCGGAAAATGCGCATGCAATTGATTTCCTGATAAAAGAGTTAGCCCAAAATACAGGCGTATCAAGTATTATCGCGACGCATGATTGGGCAACCGTACAATCTATTGCCGATAAAATAGTTTGGCTCGAAAACGGAAATTGGGCATTTATGGGTACCGTGGAGGAAGGATTGAGGTCAAATCTACCCGGACTAAAATCATATCAAGACAGAATACAACTATCAACTAAAAATGTCTAAAACAAAAACAACCTTCAGGTGTCAGGCTTGTGGAACGCCACATGAAAAATGGCAAGGCAAATGTAAAGGTTGCGGAGAATGGAATACTTTGTTGGAGGAGGTGATGGAAACCGGAACTCGAAAACTCCAAGGTTGGGTAGCACCAGAACCTGTTGTTCCTATCAAGCTTGAAGATATTCCTCCCGTTCCCGGCAATCGTTTAGTAACACCCGATCCTGAAATGAATCGTGTGTTGGGCGGTGGGATTGTTCCAGGGTCTTTAGTATTATTGGGAGGAGAACCCGGAATAGGTAAGTCTACCGTGTTGCTCCAGCTATCTATGGAATTGCCCGGTAATTCTGTGTTATATATTAGCGGTGAAGAGTCTAGTGCTCAATTAAGCATGCGGGCAGAACGCTTGAAAGGCGATAACTCAGGCTTATGGATTTATACCGAAAACCAACTGGAATTAGTGTTGGAACAAGTCCTTCGCTTACGTCCAGATCTGGTGATTGTGGATTCTATTCAGACTTTATATTCTACCCAAATTGAATCTACTCCTGGGTCTGTTGCTCAAATTAGAGAAACTGCTGGGAAGCTTATGCAGGTAGCAAAATCAACCGGTATTCCCTTCTTTTTAATTGGACATATTACCAAAGATGGAGCCTTAGCAGGTCCTAAACTGTTGGAACATATGGTAGATACGGTTCTCACTTTTGAAGGAGATCGGCATCAACAATTTAGAATTATCCGCACCCTGAAAAACAGGTTTGGATCAACCATGGAATTAGGGGTGTATGAAATGACGGAGAAAGGATTAACTCCAGTGTTGAATCCATCCGAGCTCTTTATGAGTCATATGTCGGATCCAACCCCAGGTATTGCGGTGGCTGCCACTTTGGAAGGATCTCGAACCCTGTTGTTGGAGATTCAAGCATTGGTCACAGAATCTGCTTATGGAAGCCCTCAACGCTCAGCAACAGGGTATGACCAACGTCGCCTCAATATGATGTTGGCAGTTCTCGAAAAAAAATGTGGGTTTCGGCTGGGTAATCGGGATGTGTTCCTGAATTTTACGGGAGGAATTCGA
>Ga0214923_10002536_pt1 | contig 24128 bp, 15 predicted proteins | sample LL1510_MetaG_FD_177993 | JGI IMG/M metagenome (GOLD analysis project Ga0214923, IMG submission 177993) | Freshwater microbial communities from Lake Lanier, Atlanta, Georgia, United States - LL-1510 | ecosystem: Environmental > Aquatic > Freshwater > Lake | place: USA: Georgia | collected...
TGTGGTTGCTATGGGTATTCTCGGCACGGTTGACCGTGTGAAAGAGAAGAGTGTTGTGGTGAAGATGGTTGATGGCGCCAAAGTCGAATTCCTTTTAGCTGCAATCTCTGAAGTACGTCCTAAGACAGCTTCTGATGAAGATGTGGTTGAAGTGAAAGCTTCTGTTTAATTTCTTCATAACAGTCGAAAAAAAACCTGCAAATTCATTTTGCAGGTTTTTTTTATGCCTTTTTGCTTGGGTGCAAGCGTCCGATTGATACGATTTGCAACTACCGCCCGCGTCCTCTTCGAGGGCCGTCAGCTAGATGCTCCTGCTGATCCATCACGGAAGCGACACTATCCACACAGAGATTCATGAAGAGTACTGGTAGGTAATAGCTACTGGCCATTGCGTCACAAGCGGCGCGGGCGAGCTGTGCGCAAACATAACCCCCACTCACATTCTCGTGCCTGACTGTCTGTACAAGTACTCCAACCCTGAGGGCACAATTTAAGCCTGGGAGAGGAAAAAGGCTTGCAACGTTTACAACATTGAGCAGCTGAGGCCAGCCGCGGCCTCGCTCCTTATAACCAAATGCATCAGCTGTTGTTAATCTATTCGCCGACATTTTCCACCAACTTTTCAAGGATTGAAGTATTGCGACTAATAAACTGGTTCAATCCTTCAGGCGCCATCTCCCGCTGCGATAACTTGGCAAGGTCGACAAGCGTCTTGGCCATCTCCTCAGCAAGTTTCATGTCTTTCATCTTGATGATTGAATGGACGAGCCGACTATTGGTATTCACAACGAGGGTTGGTTTGATCGGGATAGAATGATTCTGAAAGGCCATGTGATCCCTCAAGCGACGCTCCTCTTCCTTAAAGACCAAGAAAGCAGGCAAGCTCTCGGAGGCCAAACTTTTTGCCTGCACCTCACCATCGATATGCTTGCGAAAGAAGTCCGCAATCTTTGCCCCCTCACTGCGCCCATCGGCATCTAGCAAATTGCGCTCTTTGGCAGGATCTAAAATGGCATCATGAACTCCAGCATCAATCCTTTTGAATTTCGCTTTCGTCTTATGCTCCAAAAATTGGATCATCGCTTGATCGATGGGAGTTGGCTGAACAAAGAGCAACTCTTGATCCTTGTAGAGATCAACCATGTGACCACTCTCTTGAACAGAATAGTAGATCGTCTCGCGCTTGTGCCGTTCCATGTACTCTTCCGCAGTAGACCACTCTCCCCGACTTGTCTTCCAGATGAGAAATTCCACAATCCGGTCATAAAACTTCTCATCTTGCAGAGCACCGAACTTCACAATGAGCTCGATGTCAGGCCAGCATTGCAAAAATTTCTCCCGTTCACTGCGGTAGAGCGCGAGAAGTCTGTCAGAAATCTTCTTGGAAATGTGAGCTCCTAGCTGTCTCACAGTGCTGTCAAGCTGCAGGGTGCTGCGACTGACATTGAGAGGGATGTCAGGGCTGTCGATCACACCCCGCAAAATCGTTAAGTAATCAGGCAAGATGTCTTTGCAGTTATCTGAGACAAAAACCCGGTTGCAATAAAGATGGATCGTTTCTTTCCTAACTTCACTCTCACGCTTCAATCTTGGGAAGTAGAGAACGCCTTTCAAATGGAAAGGAAAATCCACATTGAGGTGTACCCAAAAAAGAGGCTCCTCATCCATGGGGAAGAGCTTCTTATAAAAATCGAGATACTCTTTGTCAGTCGTATCTGAAGCAGACTTCATCCAAAGCGGTTCATGCTCATTGATACGTCTGTCATTGAGGTAAATCGGATAGGGGAGGAAGGCGCAGTTGCGCTTTAAAATAGCAGAAATCTTCGCTTCGTTCAGATACTCATCTTCTCCATCCATCAAGTGGAGGATCACATCGGTGCCGCGCGACTTTCTCTTGCCCTCTTCGATTTGGTAGGTAGAAGAACCATCACAGCGCCAGTGACAAGCTTCACCCTCTTTCGATTTTGTTTCAATCTCGACGCTTTTGGCAACCATATAGGCAGAGTAGAAGCCAAGGCCAAAGTGACCGATCACTTGATCTTCCTCTTTATCGCTTTGATATTTTTTGACAAAATCCTCAGCACCAGAAAAAGCGATCTGAGCGATGTATTTTTCCACCTCATCAGCTGTCATGCCAATTCCATTGTCAGAAAAGGTGAGTCGCTTTTTTTTGGCGTCGATTTTGACATCGATACGGAAGTCCTGATCGCCTTCTAGTTTTTTGCATTTCAAGATAGCGTCACAAGAGTTTGAGACGAGTTCTCTGACAAAAATGTCTTTGTCGGAGTAGAGCCATTTTTTGATAATGGGCAGGATGTTTTCACTATGTATTTTGAGTTGGGCTTCTTTCATGTCTGGCATTTTGCAAAGTCGACTTTTTCTCTGCAACAATTCTTGCAAAGCAGCGGTAAAGATCGAGAGAAAACTCAATAAGGAATAGAGCCGAATCATACCCTTTGCAAAGAGTAAAACCATTTACAATGTCAGAGATGAGAGCCAGATAGGACGTCACCTTCGAGAGATCCTTTCTCGCTCATGTTTAAAAACATGAGCTTCCAACCCTCTCTCAAATTGTTATCAATGCTATTAGCTAGATGATTTTCTCTAAGGTGAAACGCAGTTTTAGGAAAAAGCAGCTTTTTCTTTAGTGATCGATCGTGTAGAATAGAGCAAAAGATGTTGCTACTTGCCCAATTTCTCCAAGGCATGACCGTTGTTTTGATAGCGATCATTGCTTTTGTTTTGATCGGACTCATTCTCACCGCTGTCATTCTTTACACAAAGAACAAGCTGGTGCGCACCATTCCCTGCCAAATCAAAATCAATGACAATAATGACCTCACAAAGACGGTGCCGGGCGGCCAAACCCTGCTCTCTGCTTTATGCAACGAAGGCATTCCTGTCCCTTCTCCCTGTGGAGGAAAGGCGACCTGTAAACAATGCCGCCTCCAAGTGTTGGAAGGGGCTGGTGATGCCCTAGAGACCGATAAAGGCACCTTCAGCAAAAAAGAACTCGATGAAGGCTGGCGCCTCTCTTGCCAATTCAAAGTGAAACATGACCTCAAAGTGCATGTCGAAGAACGCTATCTAAGCGTCAAAGAATGGAAAGCTACCGTAATTAGCAATGACAATGTCGCCACTTTCATCAAAGAACTCGTTGTAGAATTACCAGAAGGTGAAGAAATTCCCTATAAATCGGGTGGCTATCTCCAATTCCATGTCCCACCTTTTAAAACCAAAACCGATGATTGGAAAAAAACGATGGACCCTCAGTTTTTTGCTGATTGGGAAAAGTTTGGACTTTTTGGAAAAGAGATTGATTTTAGCCATTTGGGAGAGAATGAGGTGATCCGTGCCTATTCGATGGCCTCTTACCCTGCAGAAGGCAGAACTCTCAAATTCAATATTCGCATCGCTACGCCTCCCTTCACCAAAGGAGTCATGGCTGATTTGCCTTGGGGTATCTGCTCAAGCTACACCTTTGGGTTGAAGCCTGGCGATCAGGTGCGGCTGTCAGGGCCTTACGGCGAATCTTTTATGATCAATGATGACCGGCCTATTATATTCCTGATCGGAGGCGCTGGAAGCTCATTTGGACGCAGTCACGTTCTGCATCTCTTCAATAGCGAAAAAACCAAGCGGCAAGTGGACTTTTGGTACGGCGCCCGCTCCCTCAAAGAGAATATCTACCAAGAAGAATATGAAGAACTTGATCATCAATATGACAACTTCAGATACCATCTTGTTTTGTCTGAACCGCTCCCTGAAGATTTAAAGAAGGGCTGGCCCAAAGAGGATCCCATCAAGACTAATTTCTTATTCCGCGCCTTTGAGCAAGGGCAGTTGAAGAAGATGGATGATCCAGAAGAAGCTCTCTACTATGTTTGTGGTCCGCCTCTGCACAACAGTTCAGTGCTCAAGCTCTTGGATGATTATGGAGTTCCAAGAGAGAGTATCGTTCTCGATGATTTTGGTAGTTAAAATCCATTTGTTTGCTAAGCTTGCTTCCAAAGAGGCTTTATGAAAATAGTTGCTGCCCAGATCAATCCCACTGTTGGTGATTTTAAAGGCAATGCTGAAAAGATCAAGAAAGCACTTGCAATCTCCGACTTTGTCGTGACCCCTGAATTGGCACTATGTGGCTATCCTCCCGATGATTTTCTTTTTCATGCTGATTTCATGGCTGCGATGAAGCATAGTCTCAGAGCGCTGCTTCCTTTTACAGAAAGCAAAGTGCTGATTGTCGGTTTAGCTCGCCAAGAGGGCGATCGCCTCTATAATTCTGCAGCTATTATCGAAAATAAAGAGCTCATTGGCTTTGCAGATAAGCGCCTTCTTCCAAACTATGATGTCTTCTATGAGAAACGGTATTTCACTGCGGGTGAATCGACTCCGATTTGGACTTTGAAGGGGAAGCGGGTTGCAGTCACCATATGCGAAGATATCTGGTTTGTCGATCCTGTACTCTCTGATTTGGAGCATGAGCATTTTGATTTGCTGATCAATCTTTCGGCATCCCCTTTCTTCTTGGGGAGGCAAGAGCAGCGGTTAGAGCTCTGCATGGATGTTTCCAAAAGAGTGGGAGCCCCTCTGCTCTACTGCAATCAGGTCGGGGGAAATGATAGTTTAATCTTCGATGGACACTCCCTTTTTGTGAGTGAAAAAAGACGTCACACCGCTCCTGGCTTTCGCGAGGAGTATTTTGTTTGCGATCTTGATGAAGAGGGGATTGACTGCTTTGCCTTCGACCTCATTCATGATCTGCATGAAGCCCTTGTCTTAGGCATCCGCGATTATTTCTTCAAACAGGGATTCAAAAAGGCTGCAATCGGAATATCTGGTGGTATTGACAGTGCAGTTGTCGCCTGTTTAGCTCATGCAGCATTGGGGGATATAGTCGGTTTCTCACTTCCTTCACGCTTCTCAAGCGAGGGGAGTATTACAGATGCTCAGAAGCTGGGGCGCAGTCTCGGCATTGAATTGAAACATATCGATATTGACAAACTTTTTGCCCACTTTCTCGAAGTGCTAGACCCTCATTTTATCGGCAAACCGCGCGATGCAACAGAAGAGAATCTACAAGCTAGGATTCGGGGCATGATTCTGATGGCCTTTTCAAACAAAGAGGGTTATCTGATTTTAAGCCCCGGCAATAAGAGTGAGATGGCACTTGGTTATACAACACTCTATGGAGATCTCTGTGGAGGTTTAGGTGTTCTTGCTGATGTGACTAAGGCTCAAGTCTATGAGCTTGCTCGCTATATCAATCGAGAAAGAGAGATTATCCCGCGTGCGATTTTTACAAAACCGCCATCAGCAGAGCTTCGGCCCAATCAAAAAGATTCAGATACCCTTCCCTCTTACGATATTGTAGATCAGGTGTTAGAGCGCTATGTAGAAAATTTTCAGACAGCTGAACAGATAGCGAATGAGACGAAAATCCCTCTCTCTACAGTAAAAATGCTTGTCCAAAAAATCCATGCGAATGAATACAAGAGAAGACAAGCACCTCCTGGTTTGCGTGTGACCCGCAAGGCATTCACTGCAGGCAGACGCTTCCCGATTGTGCAAAACTGGATATAGTCGATTGCTCTTCCGCGCAAGTCTCCTATCGCTCCATCGCGGGCCTTTCCCGCAATCCCCATCTCCAGTTTTCAACCGATACCATTTGCAACAAATAATAGCGAGATAGGGCGGCAAATTTGAGAGATCGTTTCGAAGCTCATGTTTTTAAACGTGAGCGAGAAGGGATCTCTCAAAGGTGCCCTGCTAGACGGCTCTTATTTGTTGTAAGCGGTAGGAATTGGCTATATTTCTTGCAAATGGTATAAAGAGAATTTTTCAAGAGGTTTATGCTAAAAAATGGCGGCAAGTGGTGGATTCTCTTCGTAACCACCACAGCAACTTCGATCTTTATGCTGGATTCGACGCTGATTCCTGTGGCCTTGCCTATTATTCAGGATCGACTCGGCTTGTCTGATATCGCTGTGATGTGGGTGCTTAACTCTTATCTGTTGGCGCTGACAGCCCTTCTTTTGCTTGGCGGTAAACTTTCAGAAATCTTTGGTTTCCGCGCCATGTTTAATTTGGGTTTGGCACTTTTTGGAGCAGGCGCATTGCTCTGTGGTTTAAGCTGGTCAGTTTCGGTGCTCATTGTTGCACGCACGATTCAAGGAGTGGGCAGCGCTCTCGCTTTTCCTGCATCCGCTGCTTTGCTCGTTTCGGTATTTCCACCCCAGGAAAGAGCGCGTGCTTTGGGTATTGATACCGGCATCGCTTCGCTTTTTATGATTATAGGTCCTTTAGTTGGTGGGCTTTTTGCAGAATACCTCTCATGGAGGCTGATCTTCTTTTTCTATGTGCCTTTTGTCATATTTGGCCTTGTGATGAGCTACATTCTGGTCAAAAAAAGTCGCATTGTGCGCACATCGATTCCCATTTTTGCAACCATCTTGATGATTGTGGGCATAGTTGCACTTGTGATTGGTTTGATGGAAGGCAATCGGTTTGGTTGGGATCATCCTACTGTTTTGATTCTTACATCTGTTGGCCCCCTTTTGATGGCGCTATTTGTTTTGATCTCATTGGGCTCAAAAAAGCCGCTCGCTAATTTTGCCCTCTTTAAAAACCCACTCTATTTAGGAGCAGTCAGCTGCCGCTTTATCGCCTACTTCATTGTGGCTGGCACAACTCTTTGGATCATCTATTTTGAGAAGAGTTTGCAATACACCCCCGCTGAGATTGGCATTTTTATATTGGTCGCGGCAGTCCCAGTTGTTGGGCTTGCACCTCTCGCTGGATTACTCGCTGATAAATTTTGGTATCGATTACCGTTGATTTTCGGCTTTTCCCTCTTATTTTTGGGATTGCTTTGGCTTGCTATTTTTGCACATAGAGATAGCCTCTGGATCCTCATGCCTGGTCTTGCCGCTTTTGGTCTCTCCCTACCCTTTGTGATGGCTCCTACTTTGGGCCTAGGGCTGACTGCAGCCCCTCCTGAACAGCTAGGGGGCGCAGCAGGGATGATGATGTCGGTGCGGCAACTGGCTTCCACTTTGGGGGTCGCTATGATGACGGCCATCTATTATGCAGCACTCAAAAGCAGCGATTCAGAGGCGGCAGGCTTTGCTTTCATCAACTACTTGGCAGTGCTACTTGCTTTGGTGGCCTTCCTTGTAGCCTTCTTTCTGGTCCGCAGGGTTCATACGTTGATCAAACCTCATACCCACCGCTAGAAAAAAGCCGATTCATACCATTTACAACAAATAATAGACATCTTGCATAACCCAATTTTCGTGCCCGTGCCCGACCTATCTACGTATCATTTTGATCAACATCGATCAAAATTACCTCTACTGCACCACCACTATCCAATAAAACCTTTTTTCATGCGTTGATGCTCCGCCGCTTGGACCACACTCACCATGATTTGAAAAACTGACTTGCTAACGCCTGAATCTATTAGATGGCAACGGCTTGATCGTGTCATATTTTTGCACACAAAACGCACACTTGCAAAACAAGCGTTACATTATACGAAAGCTTCAGTGATATGAAAATTGGGTCGGGCACCGGCACGGGCACGAAAATTGGGTGATGCAAGATGTCTAATTGAAACGGCTATAGAATCGAACTTTTTTTACTGGCCAGAGGGTGAATGATGGGTCATCGTTTGGATCTCTAACCGAGCTGCCTTTACCTGCTTCTCGCGCTGGGCTTCATTCCAGCCAAGTTCAGCTTGCATCACCTCAGCTACACTCTCAATCATCAAATCCGCCTGCGCTGCATTCAAAAAGGCTAGCCCTGTCCGCCGTGCGAGTACATCCATGACTGTCCTGGCATATTCCTCACGACACGCCCAGATCACCTGCGCTTTGATGAGTTGATCCGAAAGTTTGACCATTTCAAAAGCCCGCATTCCATAACTCTGTATCAAACGATCACAGGTTCCAAAATCTAAGCCAGTCTCCTTTTGTAGCTTAGCAACAGCTCTCTCATCATAGCCCTCAGAGCCGATCAACTGCAAAAAGGCAGTTTGACTGGTACCACCAAAAGCGCGGTCTACAGCATCTTCTGCAACCTTTCTAAAGGTTGTCCATTGGCCACCGATGACAGAAATCAACCCAGAGTCCGAAACCTCGATTTGATGGTCACGGCAGAGATTGGCTGTTTCTGAATCTTCGAGATCGGTGATTAAAGCTCTCTGACCTGTCCAAACAGCAGAGACCTCTTTGACCTCTTCTTCGAGATAATGGTTCAGATGCTCTAAAAGATAGGCGACATCCTCTTCATAGGGGAGAGGATTTTCGACGACTTTGGCAGGATGATCGGTGGTTCCTACAATGGTCATGCCCTGCCAGGGTAGAAAAAAGAGCAAGCGTCCATCAGCCGTTTTTGGAATCAAAATGCCGGCATCTAGAGGAACATATTTGGGATCGAGAACGATGTGTGTACCTGAAGAGGCGCAGATACGCGGAAGGAGCGCACCATCCATCTCTCTGATGCGATCTGCAAATGGACCCGTTGCGTTGATCACGACCTCAGCACGTACACGGTGGCGCTCTCCATTGATCTTATCTACCAATTCGACGCCACAGACTTTTCCCTCTCTTTTGATCAGTCCAATAACTTCCATATAGTTGAGGGCTACAGCACCTTTCTCAACCGCTGTTAAAACGACGCTCATGTTGAGGCGGCTGTCGTTGAACTGCCCATCGTAGTAGAGCATACCTCCCTTCAAACCCTTCTTCCTGATGTAGGGGAATTTTTCCTCCACCTTTTTGGCAGAGAGAAAACGGCTCTTTTCGATGTGAGCTTTTTTTGCAATCCAATCATAGAGCTTGAGGCCAAACCAGACATAGGGGAGGTCTCTCCAATTATAGAGGGGCGTGACAATCGCAATAGGGCGGACAGCATAGGGAGCCATTTCAAAAAGAGTGCCCCGCTCATGAAGTGCTTCAGTGACGAGTCCAAACTCTTTGCGATCGCGCTTTTTGACCGCTTTTTCCAGATAGCGCACACCACCATGTACAAGCTTAGTAGTCTTAGAGGAAGTTTGTGAGGCGAAGTCTCCACGGTCTATGAGTAGAACAGAGCGGTCTCTAGAGACTGCATCGAGTGCAACACCAGCTCCTGCTGCGCCTCCACCGATCACTACCAGATCAAATGAATCGAGTTTGGCGATCTGCTCTTCGCGGTGCGGTGCATGCCACGCGATTAGAAACACTGCTAGAAAAGGTAAAAATTTCATTTTCGGCTAGATGTTAGTGATGCTTGTCAATCGTGTCAACAGAAGCTTGGCAGCTTGGATACAGCTATTGACAGAGCAGTTATGGCCGAGATGATCAGGTTTGATATAGCCGAGAGGGTATTGAGGAATCGCATTTTCGCAGTGGTGGACCAAAATGCTTTCAGGATTTGAAAGGCCAAGATAGCGTGAAACAGCATCGAGAGCTATCTCTCGACCCTCTTTTTCCAAAGTCATGACGCACACCCGCGTCTTGCCCTTTTGTGTGGGAAAAACATTGGAGTCAAAAGTCATCCCTAAAAAGGGTTTCTGCTCTTTCGAAGCTGCAAGAAAGCCAAAACCGCTTTTGGGTAGCTTCTCCTCATGCCAGCCCAAACTCACAGTAGTGAGAGAGAGATAGGGAGGAGCTTCTTTCCAAGGACAAGCGATGATGCCCTCTTCTGAAGTGGAGTTGTAGCGGATTTCTACACGCTTTGCAAGAGCCTGTGTCAACTCTTCCATCCCATTCTGAAAGCTATAAAGAGCGACTTTCGACCTTTTAGGGAGATGTAAAAGCCTTCCATATTTTTGGTCTCTCTCCCAAAGTGTAGGGAAGCAGTTTTTGACTGAGAGCTTTTCGCAATCCCCAGCATAGATGCCTTTCACAACTGGATCGGCAATGTTTTCAACAAAACGCTGTCCAAAGTGGCGCCTGAAGAAGGTAGCGATCGTTTCATCTGAAGCTTGGCTTGGCTGAGTGAAAAGATCTTTCAGAAGTCCATTTTTAAGTAGCAAGAATAGAGAAAGAGGTTTGAGCTGATCTCCTACGAGCAAAAATCGTTTCTTTGCATCAGAAGAGCAGGGAAGAGGTTTTAGTTCAAGCTCGCGAGCTAGTTGTAAAGTATCGGGGTGAGGGCGAAAGCCACGAGGGCCCAATTCGAAGAGAAAGCCATCCTGCTCAACTGAGCGAATCCAACCGCCCGCACGGCCTGTTTTTTCGTAGATGATAGGGTGATGATCGCGCAGAAAGTACGCTGCTGCTAATCCAGAAATGCCAGCACCAATGATTTTCATAGATGTGCTTTATACCATTTGGAACAAATAATGTCACAAATGAGAGTGGTCTAGCACGGCACCTTTGAGAGATCCTTTCTCGCTCATCTTTAAAAACATGAGCTTCGAAATGCTCTCTCAAATTGGCTGCCCAATCTCGCTATCATTTGTATTATTTATATTAGATGCTCAAAATCTGTCGGCTCGATCTATTCTAAGTCAATGAATATTAATAACATTTGTAGGCTTAGAGCCTTGCAATCGCAGGGCTTTTCTCTCTTCCAATCTGCACTTTTTAACTGAATGGAGGCTATATCGACTGAGAAAATTTGGGCGTTACAGTCTCTTTCAAATAGCCATCAAAATTCATCGCAATGTTGCGGATCAAAAGTTCACCATCAGGCGTCACCTCTACAAAATCCCCCGTTTCAATGACGAGATTTTCTACATCCTTCAATACAAAATCATATTTCCTTTGGAAACGCCTTTCAAACTCCCGTTTATCGATCCGAAAGTCGGACATCAAGGTGTGAATCAACCACTTTCTCGCTTTATCCTCATCAGAGAGTTCTTTGCCGCGGTGCACGGGAAGTTGATCTTGATCGAGCGCAGCATAATATTCCTCGAGAGTTTTGAGATTTTGCGCGTAGCAATCTTGAACAAACCCAATAGCAGTCACCCCAAATCCCAACTGATCATAAGCCAGTTTTGCAGAGTAGCCTTGAAAATTGCGCTGTAGCTTTTTCTCCCGGTAGCAAATCGCGATCTCATCATCTGCAACGGCAAAGTGATCCATGCCGATTGCGACATAGCCTGCCGCTACGAAAGCGGCTCTAGCCTCCTGATAGATCTGGAATTTTTCTTCAGTCGTGGGCAAGGTTTCATCTTTGATCGCCAATTGATGCTTTTTAAGCCACGGCACTTTCGCATAGGAAAAGAGCGAAATACGGTCAGGACGCATTTCGAGAATGTGTTTGACTGTTGTCCGGAAACTTTCGATTGTCTGGTAGGGGAGGCCATAGATAAGGTCGATATTGACACTGTCAAAATCGAGCTCGCGAGACCAAGCAAAGGTTTGCTTTGTCATCTCCAAGCTTTGCCGTCTTTTGACAGCCTCTTGGACTTGCGAGCTCGTGTCTTGGACGCCAAAGCTGACTCGATTGAATCCCAGCTCTTTGAGAAAGCGCAACTTGCGTCCTTTATCCTCTGTGACCGTCCGCGGATCGATCTCTATCGCAATCTCTCCCGAAATAGCGAAGCGTTCTTTGATTTTTTCATAGAGTTTTTGGAAGAGGGGGATGGAAAGTTTGGTCGGAGTGCCACCGCCAAAATGGAGCTGTCTAACCCTTCTTTCATCAAAATGGCTTGAGACGAGGTCGATTTCTCGCATGAGGTAATCGACGTAGCGTTCTTCATTTTCTGATTTTCTATTGAGGACTACCGAGCAGCCGCAATAAAGACACATCGTCTTGCAGAAGGGAATGTGGAAATAGAGAGAGAGGGGACCTGTGATGTTTTTGAGATGGCGGGCATAAATTTCGGCAGAAAGAGGGCCCCACTCAGGGGCGGTCGGATAGCTGGTATAGCGTGGCGCTGGCTTTGACAGTTTCGATAAGAGTGCGGACATTATCTACCGGGATGTCTGGCAGCATACCATGGCCTAGATTGAAGATGAAGCCGGGATCGCCTCTCATGCTTCTCAAAAGCGCCTCAGTGTGCTCCCTTATGGTTTCCTTAGAACCATAGAGAATCGTGGGATCTAGATTTCCTTGCAAGGCAATTTTGGTCTGCTTGCGCAAAGTAGGTAGATCAAAAGTCCAATCGACAGAGAGAGCAGCAGGCTTGGATTCTAAAAGTTCTGATGCAGCTCCCTTGCAGAAAAGAATCACAGGGACATCAAGCGTGGCAATCACGCGAGCCAACGGTTCTTGGACATACTTTTTGAAGAAGGGCGGAGAGAGAGTCCGCGCCCAGGAATCGAAAATCTGGATGCAGTCGACACCAGCTGCTTCTTGAATTTTCAAATAGCGGATCGTTTCTTCCAATACGGTGTTGAAAAGAGCATCAAAACGCTCCGGCTCACAGATCATCACCTTTTTGAAGTTATCTATCATGTAGCTAAGAATCGTAATAGGCCCGCCAGCAAAACCGATGAGAGGCACTTGCAATTCGCTCTTTAGCTGTTTGATCGATTCCTCAATATGGCCATAGGCATTGGTTTGAAGATCGAAACCTTGGAAAGCGACTACAGGGCCTGGTTGAAAATCATAAGGCACCCCTAATCCATCTAGCACAGTTAAAATGTCTGAGAAGAGAATGGCAGCATCAACGCCTAGAATGTCAATAGGTTGCTTCGTGATCTCTACAATCAGTTTGGGATTGTGGAATAGGGAAAGGAGGGTGTGATTAGCGCGTATTTTTTGGTATTCAGGGAGGTAACGGCCAGCTTGGCGCATGAGCCAAATAGGGGGTCTTCCAGGATTATTACACTTGAGGGAGTCTAGAAACATGCTTTGAGGGTGCCATGGAGATCGCTATTTGATCAAGTGTGACTTTTTCGATATGCAGTCGAGACCTATTTTCCAGTCACAATTCAAGCTTTCAAAAGGGGATGAAGATAGGGCTCAACTTGTAGCTGCCACCTAAGGCGTGTCTAGGCCTAATGCGATAAGTATCTCTCGTGGGATCAGCAAGTCGTAATGATTGGGCCTACAGATCACAAGGAAATTGCCGGGCTCGCGGTGAAAAATGCCCTGCGCACCTGCTAACTTTGAGTAATCGGGGTGCTCTGGTGTAATGCACAATCCACCGCCCAAGAGCTGGCTGAGTTGTAAAGCTTCACCATCATCTGCATAATTTTTCATACTCTGAATAGCGCTATTTCCCACTATTCTTGCTGCAACTGTACGAAAGTACTGAATCAGTTCGTTGAATCGCTTCTTGTCAAGAAGGAAGTCAATGAGAGAATCTTTGTCTTTGATGCTATCTATAAGAGCCAGGGCCCTATTATGCTGATCTGGAAATACAAAATTCTGGCATTCCAATGCGAGTGTTCTTTTTAGATCCTCATGTTTATTTTTCGCTACCATATGGTGTAAAAATCCTGAAATGAGTGCTATATAAAAGCAATCGCCCATTCCTTGGACTACTTGGTATCGATATTTTTCGTCGAAGTAAGCGCACTGTTTCGGATCTTGTTTACCTTCGCCTTGAATTTTTTCATAAACACCCCTGACATCACGTGGAGGAGCTACCATATCGGTGGGTTTTTCGCCATCATATGGTCCGACCTGGATTCTGTATTCTTGAGGAGAGATGGACGGCGCAAGCTCTTTGATAGAAGCTGCGATGGCAGCAGCTAGCTGAGCGCCTTCTTGAGCTCGCTGATCCAGATAAGATGTGTTACGGGCTTTAAAGGCAGCTGCGATACCGGCCGATTGGCCAAGATTTCCAGACGTATCTGGTGGAGCGATGAATTCATCTAGGTCATACTCTGTCTGACGACCAAGGTCAGATCTGCCGACACTTCGATCCCCATGATCACCCATTTCGCCGCTACTTTGCTGTTGAGAACCGTTGCTGGTGTGAATACCACCTTTTACCTCTGCTCTTTGTTGGGAAGCCACTATTGCCCCATTTGAAGCTTCAGATTGGGTTGACTCTTCTCTCTCCTTCCTGCAACAATTAACCAATACAAGAGCTAAGAGAGCTACGCCTCCAAGAGCAACCCCAGGGGCAAAGAAGTAGACACTATTTGTATGGAAATGCTGAGCAGCCGTCTGAGCCAAGATTGCCAGGGCCAAACCCGCAACAACAGAGACCACCCCGGCCACATTGACCGAGGTTTGCGCCTTGTCTGATATTGAGATACAGCCCTGTATATTACTCATAGACTCCCATTATACCATAAGTCAATTAAGAAGTCATTAAGATTTCATTTGAATCAGGGTAACCTCTGGTGCAGTGTCATTTGCCAAGGCGATTGTACTGCCATCCCTTGAAAGAGCGGCCAGGCTAAAATGACTCTTGGCATCTCCCAAGGTATAGGTCGTGGGGGTGTTCCCAGTCCAAATCTTCACGAAGCGTTTGCACATCGTAACTACAGTAGAACCATCTCCAGATATAAATACGTTTTTAGCACCAGGATGGTCAACTGTTCGGGTTGCTTTTCCACAAATTTGGACTCCTTCATTCGTGATTTTCGCATACTCCTCTCCCTCTGAAAGAGCTACTTCTAATCCCTTAAGAGGCGTATTTTTCCCCTTTGTCCAGAAGCTAGTTGAGTTTCTTATGTCTCTTGCAAATAGGCACCAACCGTCATTGGACAAAGCGATGGAAATCACCTCTGCATCCATAACCCAGTCAGACCAGCGCACCATGTTAACAAGATTCATTAGATAAAGAGCACCTGATTCTGTTCCAAGAGCGAGGTAATTACCTGATGGAGTGAGAGTCATAGTCGTGATGGCTGAAGTTAAAGAGAATTTTTCAAAAACATGATATTCAATACCATCGCGCTTACGAATGGAGCAAGAGCCATTTTCCCCTCCCGCAACCACAAGATTACCATCTGGAGAAATAGCAACGGCTCTTGTCCAAGATGCTGTTTCAATCGACAACTCATTTGTGCGTTGCCAGATGGTATATCTGCATTCCAAGCAGGCGGTGACAAACGTTCCATCATTCGCAATCGCCATAACACTTACGGGGTGTTTAAGAGCGATCTCTTCGCGATCATTCTCACTCAAATGCACCACTTTTCTTGAATCAAAAAAGCCAATAAGTATGTGCTTGCCATTTGGAGAAATAACGATGCTTTCGGGGATTCTAGATAAAGATTTGGCGGTTGGTTCGGGTTGGGTCTTGTTTTCTAAAGCGGGCGGATGGCCTGTTACGATTGAGGTCAAGATTTGTCTCCTATACTGTATTAAATGTTCATGGGGAAGTTTTGACGCAAAGCGTCTACGATGGCTTTCTCAACCTCTAGAGGATCGTTCGAAAGCCGCACCAAGATCTTCTTGGTAATCTTTTGCTGGCCGTGTGTCTGCTCAGCCTCTAACATCATTTTTGTGAGTTTGAGTTTTGTAAAAGCGTTTTGCTGGGCAAAGATGCGCAAGCGAGTGAGCATGCCGAGATAATCTGCCTGCTCAGGAAGTGGTCCAAAACGGTCTTCCACCTCGCCCATGAGTGCATCGACATCCTCGGAAGTTTCTGCATCTCCCAATCTTTGGTAGAGATCCATCCGTAGATTGATATCATCCACATAGTTGTTCGGGAAGCGTGCATCGAAAGGAAATTCGATCTTGCATTCATCTGTGAGAAAGGGCTCTTTCTTCGCTTGGAGCCGTTTGATTGTCCGCTTCAGCAGGCGGCAGTAGAGATGGAAACCAACAGCCTCCACATGGCCCGACTGCTCAGTGCCCAAAATATTGCCAGCACCACGAATCTCCAAATCTTGCATCGCAATCTTCATGCCCCCTCCATGACCACTCGCTTGCGTAAGGGCGGAAAGTCTCTTCCGTGCTATCGGGTTCAAGTCATGGGGATTATTCACGAGGAAGTAGCAGTAGGCTTTTCGATTCCAACGTCCTACGCGTCCTCTCATCTGGTAGAGCTCTGCCAAACCAAAACGATCAGCTCTGTCGATGAGGATGGTATTGGCATTGGGAATATCGATGCCATTTTCCACAATCGAAGTGGCAACAAGAATCTCTACTTCACCCAATTTGAATTGATGGAAGATTGTATCCAGATCTTTGGCATCCATTTGTCCATGGGCCACAGCTATCCGTGCATGGGGGAGTAGTTTTTTGATACGGTCAGCAAAGCCATAAATCGTCTCCACTCTATTGTGGATGCAGAAAGCCTGTCCATTGCGAGAAAGCTCGCGTAGCAATGCTGTCTTTAAAATCTCATCGGTCGACTGCGCAATCACCGAATGGATCGGCAGACGGTCCTCTGGAGGTGTGTTGATCACTGAGAGATCGCGCGCGCCCACAAGCGACATGTAGAGCGTTCTGGGAATTGGTGTGGCCGAGAGCGTCAAGCAATCCACATTTTGACGTGCTTTTTTGAGATGTTCTTTGGCACGGACGCCGAAGCGCTGCTCTTCATCGATGATCACAAGACCTAGATTATGAAAAGTGACATCTTGGCTCACAATGCGGTGTGTGCCCACAATAATGTCGAGATCGCCTTTTGCCAGCGCTGCTAAAGTTTCTTCCTGCTCCTTCGGTTTACGGAAGCGAGAAAGCACTCCCACACGCACAGGAAAGTTGGCCATCCGCTCAGAAAAAGTGTCGTAATGCTGCATCGCAAGCACAGTCGTCGGAACCAGAACCGCGACCTGTTTGCCGCCATCTACCACTGTCCGAAAAGCCGCTCGCATTGCCACTTCTGTCTTCCCATATCCCACATCACCACAGATCAATCTCTCCATCGTTTTGGTGGAGCTCATATCATCATAGATGTTTTGGATAGCAAGGAGCTGATCAGCAGTCTCTATATAGGGAAATTCGTGACCAAATTGCTCCACAAGTTCGCTCGTAGGTCCATAGCTCACTCCCTCCTTGATCGCCCGCTCCGCTTGCATCTGTAGCAACTCTTCGGCGTAGCCCACGATCGCCATCTCGGTCTTGGCTCGCGCCTTTTTCCACTTCGAACTCCCAATCTGATGCAGCTGTGGCTTCTCTTCGCCAACGCCTATGTATTTCGAGACGAGGTTGGCTTGCTCCATCGGGATGTAGAGTCTGGCTCCTTCTGCATATTCCAGCAGCATGAACTCTGTCTCAACGCCCAAATGGTTGGGCCTTTTCTCAATCCCTAAAAAGCGACCGATACCATTATTGAGGTGGACAACCGCTTCCCCTGGCGTCAGAGTGTTCATCTCATGGGGCAGTGTGTGGTAGTGGCTTCTCTGCTTCTGACGACGCACACGGTGGCGCCCTGTCAGCTCTGTCATGGGAATCAAAGCAAAGGGCGGATTCTCAATATAGAAACCAGAAGAGAGGTAGCCTCTTTCAATTTTCGCATCGGGGACAGCCTTTCTAATGATATTTTCTTCTGAGTCATTTTGACAGACAAAGAGAGCGGGAGGCTTCGTTTCATTATAGACATCGAGGAAGGGGATGTCATCATCAGAAGTGAAACTCTCCATCAAAGGTCTGAAAGGGTGATACCAGCGTTTTACAGCAATCTTCTTCCCAAAAAGCTCGAAGGTGAGATCTTCTCTTCCATGAATCTGCACTTCTGAAAGCTCTTCAATCGGCTCCTCTGTGAAGAACCAACGCTGCTTGTCGCTGATTTTCTCCCAAAACTCATCGAATGAGGCAAAAGTGCGCAGTTTGCGGTCCATCATGCCTTTCAATGCAGCATACTTGTCTTCAAGTTCTGTAGGATTGTCAAAGATGATGATTGACTCTCCCAAGTAGTCAAAGAGCGTCGCAAGTTCCTCTTCCCCAGAGAGGAGTTCAAGCTCTTCACCGGGAGTAATGGTGATGCTCTGCACTCTGCCCACAGAGGTTTGACCCACAGGATCATACTTGCGGATCGAAATGATCTCATCTTCCAAAAATTCGATGCGAAAGGGATCTGTCGAGTTGACTGGAAAGATGTCCAAGATGCCGCCGCGCACTGCAAACTCACCCTTGTCAGCAGCAACGCTTTTTTGATGGTAACCCATCAGAGCAAAATGCTCTGGAAGATCGCTGAAAGGAAGTTCACTACCAACTGATAAAGGGAGATAGAGAGTTTTGAGCCTCTCGGGTCGGAGCAATTTTTGCAAAAGAGCCTGCAGACTCGTGCAGATGATCCTTGGCTTCCTACTTTCTTGGATCTCTTGCAAAACCTTGTACCGCTCACCCACAACATTGGGGCTCGGTGGAATCTCTTCATGGGGGAGAGTCTCCCAAGCGGGAAATTCAATCGCTTCATGGCCAAAAAAAGCAAAGTTGTCGAAAAGACGATTAGCGGTTGTCAATACGACAACGTGCTTCTTACTTTTTTCCAAAAGCTTGGAGATGAGGAGTGCTTTTGGCGTCTCCCACAACTCTTCAATCAGAAGATTGGCGGAGACTAAGCGCTCTTCGAGAGGATCCATGACTCCGCTTTTTTGATAGCTTCTGGAATTTTGTCGATAGCAGTTCCGCCACCTTGAGCTGAATCAGCTTTACCACCGCCCTTGCCCCCAAGAAGAGGTGCCACTTCACGGATGAAATCACTTGCATGAATCTTCCTTCCAATCAGATCAGGAGAGACTCTAGCAAGCAAGAGACATTTGTCCTTCTCGCGACCGATCAAAAGGAGCGCGAGTGATCCTTTGCGTTCCATCAATAGGTCTGCCAAATCTTTCACCTCATCTGGAGAAAGATCGACCATGTGGATCAGATAGGGAACTTCTTTGCCACGCACCTCGCTCAAAAGAGCATCGACTTGAGAGGAGAGTTTTGCTGACTTGAATTGTTTGACTTCGCTCTTCAGTAAATTTTGCTCCTCTTCCATTTTCGAGAGGCGCTCAAGAAGCTGATGAGGCTGCACTTTCAACAGTTCAGAAAGAGATGTGAGGAGTTTTTCGCTCTTCTCAGCAAAGAGTTCAGCTTCCATTCCCGTCACCGCTTCAATGCGCCGCACACCCGAAGCGATGCTGCTCTCTTTCACAATGCGGAAATAGCCAAGTTCACCCGTGTAGGCAGCATGTGTACCGCCACAGAGTTCTTTCGAATAGTCGATGTCGATGACTCGGACACGGCTGCCATACTTCTCTCCAAAAAACTGCTTGATCTCGCCACGCTTCTGAACCTCAGAAAAACTGAGCTCATAGCTCTCCACACGACGGTTCTCACGAATCTTAGCATTGACTAAATGCTCAATCTCTTTCAATTCCTGGGGGGTCATCGCTTTGTGATGAGAAAAGTCAAAGCGCAAACGCTCTTGATCGACGACAGAACCCGCTTGACGCACATGGCCCCCGAGCACTTGCTGAAGTGCATAGTGCAGTAAATGGGTCGCTGTGTGATTGCTGGCAATCGTCTTGCGTCTATCGCCATTCACTACAGCTGTCAGCCTTTTGCCAACAGCCAAATTGCCCTTTTTCATGATTCCACTGTGAGCCACGATCCCAGTGAAAGGAGATTGGCAATCGGTGACGTAAAATTCTCCATCTGAATGGCTTAGAACTCCCTGGTCCCCAACTTGACCACCCTTCTCTGCATAGAAAGGGGTACGGTCAAGAACAATTGTGCCCTCTTCACCTTCATTCAGAACATCCACCGCTTTGCCCTCGCGCATGATGCCCACTACACAAGCCTCACAAGTGAGAGCATCAAAACCGATAAATGCACTTGGAGCAAATTGTTCAAATGCTGATTGTTCAGCAATCTGCTCCGTCTGCTTGCGGGCTGTTTTAGACCGCTCTCTCGCCTCTTTCTCGAGGTCTTCAAAGCGGTTGATGTCAACACCAAGAGAAGCATCTTTGGCAAGAAGCAAAATTTCCTCTAAGGGAAGTCCATAGGTATCTTTCAATTTGAAAGCATCTTGGCCAGAGATCATGTTTTCCGCTTTTGAATGCTCGATGATCTGGTTGAGGATGTTGCCACCACGTTTGAGTGTGCGGAAGAAGCCCTCCTCTTCCAGTGCCAAAATCTCGGTGATGCGGCTTTCATTCTGCCTAAGCTCTGGGAAGTCATCACCCATCATTTCGATCAACGAGGGAAGTAGCTGGCCTAAGAAAGGCTTTTCCATCCCAATTTGACGGCCATAGCGGACAGCTCTGCGGAGCACTTTGCGCAAGACATAGCCTCTTTCAATATTGCTCGGCTGCACCCCATCTGCAATCGCAAAAGAGAGAGTGCGCATGTGGTCCGCAATCACGCGGAAGGGAGCTGCGCCTCCATACTTTTTCCCAGAGATCCTTTCCATCTCACTGATCAGCCCGCGCAAAATGTCTGTTTCAAAGAGAGAGTCAACCCCCATTTGCAAAGAGACCACCCGCTCAAGGCCAGCGCCAGTATCCACACCTTTTTTCGGCAGAGGATGAAGTTCGCCTGCATGATCTCGGTTGAACTGCATAAAGACTAAATTCCAAAATTCGATGTAGCGCTCACCCGAAATGTCTTCCGCCGGACTGCGCGCTGGGCCAAATTTCTCCCCACGGTCAAAAAAGAGTTCGCTACACGGTCCGCAAGGACCCACTTCACCCATGCTCCAAAAATTGTCTGCCTCACCCTTACGGACGATGCGGTCAGCTTTCACAAACTTTTGCCAGAGCTCAAAAGATTCGTCGTCCTCATGGAAGATGGTGATCCAGAGGTCTTTGGGGTCGAATTTGAAAATTTCTGTGGTGACTTCCCAAGCAGCAGCGATCGCCTCTTTCTTGAAATAGTCGCCGAAAGAGAAGTTTCCAAGCATTTCGAAGAAGGTGAGGTGACGTGTCGTATGTCCCACGTTTTCGAGGTCATTATGCTTCCCCCCGACACGGATGCATTTTTGGCTTGTGGTGGCTTTTTTGTAGTCGCGGACGCTCTTTCCGAGGAAGACATCCTTGAATTGATTCATCCCTGCATTGGTAAAAAGTAGGGTGGGGTCATCTGCAGGTACCACAGGTGACGAGGGGAGGTGAGCATGTCCTGCCTTCTCAAAATAGTTGAGAAAGCCTCTTCTGGTTTTTTGGCTTTTCATTGACCAGTGACTATACCTTGGAATTCATACGAATGGCAAGAAAAATGAGGAGGATCTAACAGGGCATTTTTGAAACTGCGCTTCTTTTCCATCTCTATGAATGATTCAATTTGCATCGATGATTGAGACTCGATCAAGGCCGGGAGCTTTAGCGCGTCCAAATTCCCAGTTTTTCATTGAATTGGCTATGTCATACCATTTACAACAAATAATGTCACAAATGATGGCCAGATAGGGAGGCGTCTTTGAGATCCTTTCTCGCTCATATTTAAAAACATAATCTTCGAAATGATCTCTCGAATTTGCCGCCCTATCTGGCCATCATTTGTTATAAATGGCATCAATCTCGATTGAATCGGCTATAAATATAAACGTGCGGCGCAAAACGGCCTTCCAAATCTGCCGTGCTATCTGGTTCTGCTTTGCGAACTTATTTCTTGTTATTGGTATTATTTTGCCAGCCATGGTAAAGTTGCTCTTTTTTCAATAAGGAATGAAATGGAAAAGAGTTTAGACGACGAACAAAAAAAGATTTTGGGAAAGATTGCCAACACTATTCGTGGTCTTTCAATAGATGCTGTACAGAAAGCCAACTCAGGCCATCCTGGCCTTCCACTGGGTTGTGCTGAAATTGGAGCCTATCTCTATGGCTATGCCCTCAACCACAACCCCAAGAATCCTCGTTTCCCTAATCGTGACCGTCTAATCCTCTCTGCTGGTCATGGCTCTATGTGGCTCTATTCCTGCCTTCACTTAGCTGGTTTCAACCTCTCACTCGAAGACCTCAAAGACTTCCGCCAGCTCCATAGCAAAACTCCTGGTCATCCTGAATGTCATGAAACCGAAGGGGTTGAAGCAACCACAGGCCCTCTTGGGCAAGGAACTGGGAATGCTGTGGGTGCAGCTTTGGCTCTTAAAATTCTGGCTGCAAAATTCAATACTGCTGAGCATCAAATATTTGACGCCAAAGTTTTCTGTCTCTGTAGCGACGGAGACATGATGGAGGGGGTGAGCCATGAGGTGTGTGCGCTTGCTGGCCACCTCAAGCTAGACAATCTGATCTTCATCTATGATGCGAATAACATTTCTCTTGATGGACCTCTTGTGGAATGCTGTACTGAAGATACAGCTATGCGTTTCCAATCTTATGGTTGGCAGGTGCATAAGGTAGATGGTGGGGATCTTGAAGAGTTGCATGAAACGATTTCTGCAGCGCGTGAGAATCAGTCAAAGCCTGTGATGATCATAGCGCGTACTGTGATTGGCAAGGGCTCTCCAAATAAGGCGGGCACTTCTAATGCGCATGGTTCGCCACTGGGTCCTGATGAGGTATTGGCTACGAAGCGCAACCTCGACTGGCCAGAGGAGGAGTTTTACATTCCTAAAGCAGTAGAGAGCTTTTTCCAAGAAAAATTGATCGAAGATGAGAAATTTGAAGAGAGCTGGGAAGAGTCATTCCGTCTTTGGGCAAAGAGCAATCCCGAGTTGCACGAAGAATATGAGAAGATGGGATCCAATCATCTTCCTGAGGAACTTGAGAAAGAACTTTGGGAACTGAAGATTAAAACACCTCTTGCGGGTCGTGAAGCATCGCATGCTGTGATCAACTATCTCGCAAAGAGATTGCCGCAGCTTTATGGAGGTTCTGCTGATCTTTCTACTTCTGATAAGACTATGATTCAAGAGGGTGGGGTTATCAGTGCGAACCATTTTGAGGGACGCAACATTAAGTTTGGAGTGCGTGAATTTGGAATGGCAACGATTGCCAATGGGCTTGCGCTCTCTGGCATGATGGTTCCATTTATCGGTACATTCCTGACATTTTCTGATTACATGCGCAATGCGATTCGTCTGGCAGCTCTCTCTAAGATCCGTGTTATCTACCAATTCACACACGATTCGATTTTCCTTGGGGAAGATGGCCCGACGCACCAATCTGTTGAGCATTATGCAGCTCTGCGTGCCATTCCCAATCTTCAGGTGATCCGCCCAGCTGATAACAATGAAGTGAAGATGGCATGGATTGCAGCCCTTGAGCATGAGGGACCAACAGCGATTATTCTTTCACGGCAGGGTCTGCCTAACCTTGAACAGACAGAGGTGGCTTATGCCGAAGGGATGGGTCGTGGTGGTTACATCGTGCAGAAAGAGAAGACAAAACCTGACTACACTCTTTTTGCGACAGGCTCTGAGATGCAGTTAGCGCTGCAAGTCGCTGAGCAGTTGGAGAAGAGGGGGAAAGATGTTCGAGTGGTTTCGATGCCTTGTTGGCAGCTCTTCGACCGCCAAGATGCTCACTATCGTGAATCAGTGGTGGGAGGGGATTTGGGTAAGCGGGTCAGCATTGAGGCAGGGGTGGAGCTTGGGTGGCATAAATATATTGGACGTGAGGGGACAGCGATTTGCATGGAGGGATTTGGTCTTTCTGCACCAGCGGGCGTTTTGAAAAATGAATTTGGCTTCAATACCGATGCCATACTTGAGCAGATTTAGTTATGGGAAAACTTTGTGCCGATTGCAATTGGATTGCTGATTATTTAGATACGATTCCTGATTTTCCTAAAAAGGGAGTTGATTTTGTCTCCATAAGCCCTCTTTTGAAAGAGCCTCAGATCTGTAAGAGGGTCACGCAAACGTTGAGTGAGCGCTACCGCGAGCGGGAAATCGAGATGATTGTGGGGATAGAATCACGGGGGTTCATTTTTGGAGCCTTTCTCGCTTACGAATTAGGGCTACCCTTTGTGATGATGCGTAAGCCTGGCAAACTTCCGAGTGAACTTGTGAAACTTGACTATGCACTAGAGTATGGAAAAGATTCTTTAGAGTTGGAAAGTGACAGCGTGGTTGAGGGGAGCCGGGTGCTTGTCATCGATGATCTTTTGGCGACGGGAGGGACAGTGCAAGCTGCCTGTGAGTTGATCGAGGAGCTTGGTGGTGAGGTGGAAGAGGTGGCGGTGATCATTGAGCTCGAGTATTTGGATGGTCGTGATGCTGTGCAGCATCCGGTCTACTCTCTAGTTGCTGTTGATTAAGAATGTAGTGGGTTAATACCATTTGCAATAAATAATGTCGCATCTACGGGACCTTTGAGAGATCCTTTAAAACAGTTTAAGCGTCTATATCTTGGTCGCGGCCGCGGTAAGCACCCTTCATCTTCTTGTCGAGCATTTCGCGC
>Ga0214923_10002537_pt1 | contig 24126 bp, 14 predicted proteins | sample LL1510_MetaG_FD_177993 | JGI IMG/M metagenome (GOLD analysis project Ga0214923, IMG submission 177993) | Freshwater microbial communities from Lake Lanier, Atlanta, Georgia, United States - LL-1510 | ecosystem: Environmental > Aquatic > Freshwater > Lake | place: USA: Georgia | collected...
AATTTCCAGTAGAAAAACAGGAAATTGGTTGATTTACCAATGGTAGTTTTCTATTTGGTAAATCTGGTATAAAAAATCCTGTATGAGAATTATTTAATCCTACCATTCCAAATTGGAGAGAACTATCTAATGGTCTAATCGATGCAGGAAATATATTTCCACCACCAACATATAGATTTCCGCTATATTCTTTAATTTTATAAATCGTGGAATTAAATTTTAAAGAATTGTATATATCGGTTGATCCAGACGAATGATATAGAAATCGTTCACCTCTTTTATTTCCGCTAAAACTATTAAATTGACCAACGCTAACTACATTATTTCTATAAAATATATTACTGTAAACAATACTATCTAATTCGTATCCAGTATAATTTAGATTTAATAGGCCAGAACCAGAATTTAACATAGCAATACCTTTTGTACCAGTATTATTTATATAAGCAAAACTTCCACCGATTATTACTTTATCTCCGGTTGCAACTGCCGTATAGACTGTTTGCTGATCATTATAAGCACCTGCTACACTAGGCCTAAAACCAGTTTGTATTCCTCCTGTTACATTTAATTGAATAATTGAATTAAAATAAGTTGATTCGCCTCTTGCCGTTAAATTAATATTATTAATATCAATATCGTTACTTAAATTTCCATAAAGATAAAATCCTGTAGCATTTGTATTTGATATAAATCTTGTAAAACCTTTAAAATTATTAGAAGAGCTTTGAGAAGTTGTCCTATTTAAAGTTAATATTGTATTTTGAGATGGTGTATTTCTTGTATTTAAAAATGCAATTCCATTAACTGCAGTAGTTGTTGGTATTGCGTCAGTTGTAATATTAACAAAGTCTCCAACCACAAGCATATGATTGCCAGTAAAAAACCCAATTTGATTTACTACTCCATCAAAATCTCCAGTAATCGGCAGTAATGAATGAGTTATTAAATTGATTGCTGCAAAACGGTTTCTAGATGTTGTAGCCGTTGAATTTGTAGTAACTTGCGTAAAATCACCACCAAAAAATCCAGTAGATCCTGTTATATAAACAGTTTTTACATAATTGTCAAATTGATAATTTCCAGTTAATATTTCTCCACTGCTATTAAATATTGCACAATTAGACCTAGGAATATATGTAGAAGCATCATTATAATTACCAGTTTTAGGAACATAATTTTGAAAATCACCTACAAGATAAATATTATTATTATAAAAATCAAAATCATATACTATATTGCTACCGCCAATTAAAGCTGGAGGAATAAATGATCTATCAATTGTAAAAGGATTATTTAATTTTGCAAATTTTTGCGAAGTACCGTATCCAACATCTAAGGATCCATCATATTTAACTCCTCCAAAATCATCTATTGCCCCGCCAACATAAATTACATTTCCGCTTTCAAAAGCAAAATTTATATTATTTGAACTAGAATTGACTTCTGGGCTATAAGCCATTAAATTCTCTGACTCGTCATACGCGGCAACACCAATTCTTCTTTTAAATCCAATTGGTCCTATGTTTCCAACTATATAGTTTTTACCTGTAATTTTTAATGTATTATAAACTGTATAATTATCATTTAAAACTTGTCGATTAAAATTAAATTGATTATATCCCGTTACTCCAATGTAGTCTAACCAATGAGCATTATATGGATCTGCAACTGCTTTATCGTTAGTTGGATTTATTATTAATAAACAATTATAATAAGCAGTATTTACATCATAAGGCGTAGAAGTGTCTTTAGGGTTCGCCCATAAAGCAGTATTTGTATAATTTCCAGATTGATATATATTATAAAAATTTCCAAATATATATAATTTATCATCAAAATTTGTCAAATTTGTAACAGTTTTATTTGTACCAAGATTAAACTGTGTAGTTGGACTATTATTTCCAAGTTTATTTTTTGAAAGCGCAGAATAAGATGGATATGTAATAAGGCTGGCTTCGTCAAAATATCCACCAAAATAAACATTATCTCCAGTTAAAAATATATCATTTATGGATGCAGATAATGGATCAGCATTATCTCTTACTTTTGGGTCCCACCCAGTTAATTGAAAATTATTACCAGTTAAAAGAAAACCGTTCCATCTTCCTGTGACATCATTAATAAAACTAAAATTTCCAACAACAAATGTTAAATTTGGATTTGTATAACTAATTATTTTTTTAATTTCTCCAGTATTAATATTAAAAATAGGATTTGAAAGTATCTGATTTGGATTTCCACTATTTAATATGACTAAGCCTTTTCTTTCAATTGAGACTGGAGTAAAGTTTGATAAAAATCCCGGATTTTGAGATATAGTATTAGCATATGGTACGCCATCTGTATCGGCTAAATTTAAATCATGTAAATTTTTATATGCTGCATATAAATTATTTTTATTAAAAACAAGACCACTAAATCCTACATTTACATTTAATCCACTATTAATAATTTGAAAATCTCCAGTAGCAACTTTTGGTATTCTAGATAAAGATCCCGGAGAAAAAACTAAATTTCCTGTTCTTAAATATTGACTAATTTCGCCGCTTAACGTTCCCGTAGATAAACCACTTTGGTTATTTGCTAAATATAAATAATTCGCTCCCGTTACAACTCCTGAAAATATAAATCCTGTTCCAGAAACATAACCTGTTAACCAAGTTGTATTAAAACCTGTTAAAGCTCCTGTGCCCGGAGTGTTTGGATTAAGAGTGGGTAGATATATACCTCCAGTAAAATATTGTACATAATAAGGCAATCCAAAATTTCCGATTGCCATGCCAGTCATAAATCCTGAACCGGGATAAATTATATTATAATTAAAAATTCCTGTTGCAGGAACATAAACTTTTCCAGTAACTGGAAATGTACCTGTATAAAGACCTCCAGTATAGTTAGATCCTGTAATGTTTCCATAGCCAGTAAATTCAAAGAATTTATATCCAAAATTATCATCATTTGTGATAATACCTGTCCCAGTTAAATTATATCCTTGACCAGATCCCAAAATATTTCCCACATAAACTCCAGTTGAGCCTGTATAATATTGAAATGTAATTTGTAAAGGTAAATTATTATAACTATTTAAAACTGTTGTGCCCGAAACGAATTGATATGAATAATTTAATTGACCAAAATTACTTGCTAATGTTTCTCTTAAACCGGATATTATAGATAAGTTATTTGGAGTTGTAAATAAATTAATAAGATCTCCAACTTCAAATAATCCTGTTACATCAAAATTTCTACTAACTAAACCAAAATTTGTATAAAGATTAATCGTTAAATTATATATGCCAATTTGATTAATAGTATTAATTTTTATATTTCCTGTTTTTAATCCACTTATAGTATTATCAATTGAATTTAAAGAAAATTGACCCGTAGGTAATAATTGACCAGAAAATATTTTAAAACCTAATTCGTTTGTATTATTAAGTATTGATCCAGTATAAGTTTTACTTACTGCAAAAGTTGGAGGAAGATTTAATGTATACAAAGGCTCATTCAATCCTTTTAAAATTAAAGAACTATTTAAAATACAATTAGACGCATCATAAAAAAATCTCTGTACTTTAAAATTATTTTTAATTCCATTAAAACATATTGGTGAATCGTCAATATAATAAGAATAATTAGTTCCTTCTAAATCTCCAGATATTTTTATATTTTGTTGTGGTATATAAGAATTTATATATCTATTTTCAAAATCAAAAATTCTACCACTTTGAAATGTGAATTGTATTTGTTTATTTTCTCCAGAAAAACCAAAAGCCCCAGATCCAGTTACATTATTAATTGAAATATTTAAATTAAAATTTAAACCAGTTTGTTCAAAAATTGATCTATAGTTGTATCCTGAAAATAGCATATTATTTTGATCTATAAGTATTTAATTTAATTGTTGGAGCAATCTTTTGAGATACTGCCTCTCGTTTAGGTAAAACTTTTGGCCGATTTGCAAATCCAATTTGAGTTGTTGCGCCATTTTCATTTAAATTAATACTAAAATTCGTTAATCCTTTATCAGGCGTAATAAAAGTTTCTAAAGCTCCTAATTTCATACCAATTACAGATATAGATATATTTTTTCTTTCAGTTGTAATAGAATTAACTAATTTTTTAGTTAAATCTGCGTGATATGCGGCTGGCGTAGTTTTTGTAAAACCATTTGCGCCATCTGGAACATACATATTTAATACTGTTGAACCGTCTGATGGATCAAGATCGTTTGTGATATCTGATTCAATTACATTTAAATTTAAAGTATTTGCATCTGGAGAACCTACATTTCCAAAAACTAATTTTTGTCCCGGCACAGTAAATTTTAAATTTGTAGTTGTTTGCTCGTATCCGCTATAAGCACCTTCGGATGGTAATGTGATTCTTGTACTTTTTCCTGCAGTTGGACAAGATACATTTAAAACTCTTGCTGTGGTACTTCTTAATCCTACATATGGTTGAGATGGATTTGGGCATTTACCACAAACATCTTGAATAATATCTGCTTCACACTGGGTTGTGCATTCTCCGGGCTCCTTATCTTTTTCTTCTTTTGCAATTTCTAATTTATTTGTTCCAGTACTCCAGCTTGTTGATATTGCTGAATCTAAAACTGTTTGTGGCGGAAGAAAAGCAAATACAACTTTTTTTTCCGAACCACTTCCTTTAAGTTCATCTACTTTACTAATAATTGTCTGTAATTTTCCAGCAGTTGATGAATCTCCAGCTTTTGTCGCACCTTCTTTTGCTGCGGATAATCTTGAATACGCTAAACCTTCTATTGGTAAATAAGATACGATAAATCTTTCAAAAGGATCGGTGCCATTGACAAGCATCGCAGCATTATATTCTTCTTGAGTTGTACCATAAACTGCACTTCTAGAGAATATATATAATTTAGGTATGCTCCAAGATACTCCATCATTACTTACTGGGCCAATAATTGCATCTGCAAATGGTAAATCATATTTATTTTTATTTGTATATACTTCTGAAGCGGGATTAACATCTATATTTGTTTGTACAAAATAACTAGGTTGACAATTTTGAGTTTCTTGATTTGGCGGCTGATCTCCTTGGTAATATTTTCCTACCATGTCCGCAATTGCATTTTCCCAATTAGAATACATTTCTTTTGCCGAAGGATTATATACCGCAATTAAAACTTGAGCTCCATTATTTTTATCTATAAATTGAGTTATAGCGTCATTGCTATATCCATAATCATAAGCTTTTGTAAATAAATTACTATTTTTTTGTCCTGCAGATATTGTTTCTGCAGAATAAATTTGTTCAAGGCCTATATATTTTCCTTGAGTTGTAAAATTTTTTGCACAAAAGACTGTTCTTGCATTATCACTATATCTGCCTAATACAGATCTAGCAATATCATTTTGGGTTATATTAAATCTTTCTGGTTTGATGCAAGAAAATGTTCTAGAATTTATTGATGTTTTTGATGAGCTTTTTGTTCTAAAAGGTTTTAGATATCTAGATATAAATTTTTGAGTTACAGTTCCTTCAAGAGTTGAACTTTCATTAAAGGATTCTATAGCTAAAGTATTTTCATCTGTTTTATCTACTCCTAAAGCAGTATTAGATTTAATAATATTTTTAATTTGATTAATATAATCTACTTCAATTTTTAAATCTATTGCTTTTAGACCATTTTGAGTTAAATCCCAATAAAAACTATATCCAAAATCTGCACACCAATTTGAAAGAACTTCTCTTAAAGATCCTATATAACTTTGATAATATTTTGGATTTATATCAACAAAATTTGTATTAGTTATTCCTCCTTGAGTAATTCCTTTTAATAATTGAGTAAAATTATAAGCTACATCTGGTATATCACATGCACCTTCAACAAATTGTTCTTGTCCAAGTATTATACTTCCTCCACGCAAAGGGTCTATATTTACTTCTAATCCAGAAAATATTTTTCTAGAAACTGCTCCAGTTTTTGGAAGTAATTGTGATCCATCACAAGTTAAACAAAGCGCGGGAACATCAAATAAAGTAGGTGGCCCATCTCCTGTTGCGCCATGACGATTTACTAATCCTACAAATATTTTATCTAATATAAATGAACCATCTAGAAAATTTAAAGTTGCAACTTTTTGACCTACGGAACGGCTTATTTCATAAGAATATAAATACATTTTAGATAAAGTCAATGATCCAATTTTAATTTGATAAGAAGATAAAAGGCTATTAGGAAAAGAATCAAAATCTCCACTTTCTTTAACTATATTAAGAGTTAATTTAGTTGGACTTTCAGAAAAACCTAATTCTAGATTAGACCCATAAATATAAGCCCCAAATATCTGTCCGGCTATGCCATTAACAATAATCTCTTCTATTTTCCTATAAGCCATAGAAACCTACTCCTTATACCTTTATTAATTACACATTATAATAAATTAAATGAATTTTCATCATTATTATAGTAATTATATAGTTTAACTGATGGATAAAACAAATTATTTAATAAACTCTGACAGTTTGTTTTAATGTAATCTTGATTATTTATTTGAAGAATCCCATTTAAATATATTTGTTCTTCCCCTAGAGGTATTAAAAGTCCAGTAAGTGTTGTAAAGTTTCCAGTATAAGTTACATAATTTTCACTAATTCGAGTTGTGCATAATATTTTTCCATCTACGATAGTAGGATCAATATTGGTAAAAGTTACCGTAGAACCATTTATAGTATAATTATAACCAGAAACCAATTTCTGCCCATTAATATAAAAACAATTATTTAAATTATTTAATAAAGTATATGAGCCTAATCCTATATAATTTATTATTTCTGGAGGTTGGATTAAATCAAAATAAACTAATTTATCTTGAAATTGATCATAATATAAATCACTATCAACATATCTATTTCCGGAAAGATTATAGTTTCCGTCAACAACAGTTCCACTTAGATTAATTCCAGATATTTGAAAAATACCATTTTGAAATAGATTAATATTTTGTCCTGTTGAACTTGCATCTAAAACAAATTGTTGAAGATTATTATCGTATTGAGTTATAAATTTGTAATTATTTAAAAATCCTGTAAAACTATTTATTTCAAACAAGTCCGAAGAATCGATTTGATATAATAATTTTAATTGATTATTTGTATATTCTTTTAATTTTTGAAAATCATATTTTATTTCTTCGGGAACAATAATATTAATTATTCTTTGTCCAGTTTCTGATCCTGTTTGAAAAATAATTTGTTCTCCATATAATGGCCCAAATACTCCAGACTGTTGACAAATTTGTATAAAACTTCCATTTTTTCTTGGTATTGTACCAACAGAAACTTCTTGATATCCCGTAATTCCTGTACCAATAATAATCCCAGTAGTTATAAATGATGTAGAAATTTTATTATAACCACTAATAATTTGAAAAGTATAAGAAGGTATAATATCGGTAGAAAACATGCCTTTTGCTAAATCATTTCTTTGGGTAGCTCCAATAAATCCAGACATATAAATAAAATCATCCATATATCCTTTAAATCCTGTATAGTTATTAGATATGTTATAAGCATTTCCAAGATAGTATATGTTCGAATTAACATAATTATTTAAATTAAATGTTTCTATCGTATTATCTTGATTTAAAACATCATGCACACTTAATTCAAAAGAATTTAAATTTTTTGCTAAAGATACACAAGTATTATTTTTGCCTTCATATTTTGAAGTATAAATATTTTTTCCAGAATCTGTATTATATTCTAAAAAGAATTTATTTGCTCCATTAAAACCAAAAGATAACCCAGATCTATCAGAAATATTTGTTTGATTTGAAAATAATATAGTTGATCTATCTCTATCTATAACACATCCAGAATTTTTATATGTCATAAATATAGTCCAGTTTTCTGCATCAATATTTTGATTTAATCTAACTATAGAATCGCCAGAAAAATAACCAGATCCATCATAGCTAAATCCTCCAGTATTAATTCCAACTATTAAACCCGGATTATTTGATATATATATACAAGCTCCGCTAAATTGCGTTTCTGGAGGGTATAATTCATTTAAAACTACTAATCCTCCAGTTATATTTGAAAAATTATAATATATTTTCCATGTATCTTGTCCGATAGAATTTCTTGATAAAAAAGTATTAAAATTGTTTATATTCATTTTACTAATTTAATTTTTGCTGGAACAAATACCGCCGAACTATCATTAGCAGAATTTTGTTTTGAATAATTTAAACTTACTGTTGCGCTCTTTGTTTCTCCGTATTTTGTTTGATCAAAATTTATACTTTCCTCTAATAAAATATATGGATCACTTAAATAAGTTGATTTAATTGTAGTTAATGTTTGAGATAAATCTACTTTTGCGCTATCAGTATTTGTATTTTTTAGAAATTCTTGAGTTAAATTAATGTTTGCTGTTGCTAATTTTTTTGCTTCGCCAAGTTCATAGACAACATAAAATCCATTTATATTAAAAGTTGGTCTAGGCCTAAATAAATCTATTTTAGGTTCATAAGATATTTCAAAACTATTAAATTTTGTATAGTTTGTACTTGGTGGAGCATCTCTATCATCAAATGTCGCGCTTAAAACTATCTCTCCTTTTTCTGGATTTTCAGATATATTATAACTTCTAAAATTAGAATTTAAAGATATGCTTGATGGTATATTTAATACAGTTTTTACTTTATTATAAGCTGTTAAAGATTGATTATATAAATAATTTGGAACATTAGAATATGAACTAATTATACTTGCTACAAAAGCTTTAGCTTGTTGATATTTATTTTTTAAATTTCCTTTTGTTATTATTGGTCCAGAAATTGACACAGAAGTAATAGAAGTTATAGCGTCTTTGTTTATTTCTATTACTGGATCAAAATATTCATTAGTAGAAAAAGTATCATCTAAGATAATATTATTATCAAATGTTGCGCTAAAATTTATTAAATTTGCAGCTTGATTTTCATCAAATGATAAAGCTATAGGTACAGAATTTAATTGCCCCCCAAATGCGTCTTGACAAATACTTAAAAGATTTAGGGTATTTGCATAATTTCTTATATTTTGAAACAATTCTCTTTTAGATCCTTGGATAGAACCTTGTATAGATATTGAATCAAAATCGTTATTTAAAGCTTTACTGATAGTTGTCGTATATCTAGTAAAAAATGTAGAGTTAATATATGCGTTATTTGAAATATCAACGACATAGGTTTCTTGAATATTATATGTACCATTTAGTCTATTTATATTTTCTACATATGATTTTAAAAGTGGAACATAATTTGAATTATCTATATTTATAGGTATAATGTTTGTATTATAGCCAGTTAGAGAATAAACGTAATTTTTAGCGTTTTCAATTGCTGATAAATTAGAAGTATTTATTCCTCTCGCAGAAATATTATGATTTATAGTAATAGACTTATCTTCATTTTCATTAAAAGTATATTCATTAACAGGATCTAATATCCCAAATGTTTGAGTAAAAAGATCTTTCTCATAACAATCAATTTCTATCGTATAATTTAAAAGTTTAACATAAGAAGATTGTTCAAAATTAATACTTCTTATCGCGCAAGTATCTGCTACAAATATATTTTTATTATTTTCTGATATTCTTAATTGTTTAAAATCTCTAGAAAATCCACTGATTAAATTTCTTTGCCCAGTAATTAATTGACCAAAGTCATTTGGGCAAACGCCAGTTAATTGACCTTGTAATGTAATTTTTGTAATTTCTCCCCATCTATCTCCATAATTTATGACTTCCTGATTTCTACTCACAAATGGAATAGGCTCATTAAATGTAAAATTATCGTATGTGATAGATGTAGTTATCATATCATTAAGGTCTTATTGTTGAATTGATCAATATAAGATGTATAATTTATTCCTAAATTCAAATTTAAATTAAAATCTGAATTAAAAGTATAACCCGCTTTCACAATAAAAGCTTCTTTAACTGGAGCATTTGGGAAATCTACAGCAAGTTGTTGAATTGCTACAGATTTTAAATCAGTTAATATTTTTTCTGATATAGGAGAAGAGCTATAGATATTTGAATTTTTTCTTTCTATGATACATTCTAAACTTACATCTCTTTCACCCATTTCAGTTTGACCTCCTGCATTTAAAAATACTGTTTTATTAGGTATTACATATTGATTATATATATGCTTTGGAGAAGCGTCAGATTTCTTTATCACTATTTTTTTTATTCCACTAATATTAGTGTTATATATTTTATCATCTGAATATTTTAAATTATAAGAAACTTGATTACCATATTTTGGGATAGATGTACTTTTTTCTATCATACTTAGAGTATTAGAAAAACCTTGAGCTGTATATGATGATGATATTCTTGAAGCTGCACTACTAAATATATTATTTAAAGCTGATAAATTTAAATTAGTTAAAAAATTTTGACTTTTATTACCATAGAACCTAACAGTTCCATTTTCTTGGGCCTCAATTACTTCTAAATTATTTTGATTTAAAGTTATAGAACTATCTCTAGTATATCCACTAATTGTAAATACTGGATTATTTGTATATGTAATATTATATTGAGCTTCTCCGTTAAAATTATTAAATGTTCTTGATATTTCAATTCCAGTATTAATTAAAGAGTATGGATTTGTTAAATTATTAGATGTTGAATACGAGCCGAATAAACCACTGCATCTACTATAACTTTTATTTAATTCGGTCAATACTGCGCCAGAAGCAACTTGAAAACGGGGCTCTTTTAATCCTCTTATATTTCCCTGTTCAGTTACAGTTATATTACCATCATTACCCAAAGCAATATTTTGAGATAAAGTTAATGCATAATCTCCAGAATAATTATTAAATAAATTAAAATTCTTAGTAAAAGAACAATCGTTTGTTATTAAATTATAGCTTTCATTAAAGTATTTTTTACCAGTTTTTGTATAAAATCCTGAATATTTTGAATCAATAAATCCTATATTTGGATTCGCAGAAAATATTCCAGAAGCAAGTCTTTTAGCTAAATCTATTGGAGATTCGTATCCATCAGCTTTTCGATATCTTATATTTAAATTTTGACTATAGTTATAACTATCATCATCATTAATATTAAAATTTAATGTTTCATCGAAAACTTCTAGTAAACTTGCCGTACCACTTAATGAACCTGTAATTCCACTATACAAATTTCCACTTAATGTATATAGATCAAAATTTCCACTCGTTAAAACATCAAAATTAATTGTATATCTAGATAAACGAACAGGATTATTTGTATCAAAATTAATGCTATTTATTTTTGCCGGACCAAGATTTATATTATTTACAATAATTTCTTCTCGTTCATTTAAAGATCGAATTATGCCACTTTCTAATGCTAAATTTCCAGATACGCCAATTTGATTTCTAGTTTGTAAAAAAAATCCTTCTACTGTATAATTTTTTAAAGAATTAAGCCTTGCTATATCACCTAAAAATATATTTTGATGATTGTAAGAAAGTAAAGTTGCTCCTGTAATTATATAGCTCATGTTTTTGCGCTGTCTCTAGGCGGACCATAAATCTTAGAAATTATTCCCGGAGCGATTTGTTCTACGGCTTGTTTAATCGCATCGGTCATTTTTTGACTTAATTCATCGTTGGCCGTTTCAACTGAACCTTTAATATCTACAGATATTGGAGTAAATGATACATTAACCTCTCCCTTAGATGTTTTTTCTGATCCTTTGCTTTTTGTTTCTTCTTGTTGTCTAGTTCTACCTCCTTGTTGTATTGCGGATTGCATTTCGGCTGCTCTAGTTCTTCCGACTTTTTCGGCCATGCTTTCTACTCCTGCTTTTACTGGTCTTTCACCATAAGCTAAAGTTTGAGCAATTCCTTCGGCTCCTTTATATCTTTCACCTAATGTTGATATTTTATTTTTTGTTTGTTCTAATTCTGCTTTTGCAGTAGTATCACCTTTTGCAGCTTTTACTGATAAATCTGCCGCTTGTTGTCTTAATCTATCTTGTTCTGCCATATTTGCAGCTTTATATTTTTCTGCTTCCGCAGAAGTTAATGCACCTTTGCTACCGATACCTAATGCTTGATTAATATCAGGAGAAAATTCTCTTTTAGCAATTGTTTTTTGAGCTTGATTTGTTCCTGCTACTGTTGACGTAGTTGGAACAGTTTGGCCAGCATTAACAGTTTCTTTTTCTCCAAATAAAGGTTTACCAGAAATTGTAGTTGCAGTTTTTGGCGGAGTAGATAAACCAGAAAGTATTGATTTTCCTGTATCAATTGCTCCTGCAGGTCCAGTTCCTATTTTTGTTGCGTCTTTTATACCTTCTTTTAATGCGTCAGTTTGATTATCTCCAGAAGCAATTTTAGTAACTTGTTCTAAAATTTTTGCTACATTTTGTGGTAATTGTTCTTTTTGAAAGGCTGCATCAAATTGAGCTTCTGCAATATTTTTTGCATCTGCCGCCTGCTCTTTAAATACTTCTGCTAACTTTTTACCTTCTTCTGTTCCTGTCGCTTCTGCTTGAGCTGCAAGATCATTAAATGTTTGTTCAACAAATTTTGTCTGTTGAGGAACTACGGCATTTTTCAGTCCCGCATTCATCTTTGCACTTCCAGCCCCACCAGTTAATTCTAACGCCGCCATTCCAGCCTCGGCAATTCCTCTAGCTCCAGTCATTTCCAATCCAAATTTTTTACCAACTTGAGCTTTTTCAAATCCTCCTAATAATTTTTCAATTGGTCCTTTTAATGATTCTGGATCTAGAAATCCTTGCATTCCTCCAACCGCTTTGATTCTTTCTTGATTTCTAATTTGTTTAATTTGTTCTGCTAATTGTTTCTCCGCAATTATATTACCTGTTTTTAAATCTTCATCAATTAATGCTATATCTGCTGCCATAGCTTTTAATTCTGCTTCGGAATCCGATTGAAGATTCATTAATTCTTCTAAATTTAATTGTTTTCCTAAAGCCTCTAATTTCTGAGCAATTATTTCCGGACCACCTCCTTCTTGAACAATTCCTGCAATTTTACTTTTACCTTTTTGTAATGCTTCAACATTTTTTCCTCCTTTTAGTCCTTCATCAATTGCTTTTCCTATAGCATTAGAAAAATCTGAACTTATTTTACCTATTGATTCTGTTCGAGTCTGTGCTTTTCGTGTTTGTGCTTCGCTAAATCTTTTCGCAGTCTCTATTCCAGCTTGTCCCGTAGCCATTCCTTTTGCTGTCGTAAAAGGTTGAGCAGTTTGAAGTTCTGCGGAAGCAGCTTCTGTTGCAATTTTTGCTATATTAGATTTTCTTGCGTCTGCTAATTTTAATTCAGACATCGCTACTTGTCTATTTGCTTCTGCCGTAATTCCTGCTGCTTCTGCTGCTTTTCTTGCTGCTTCTGCTTCTTTTCTTTTAGCTTCTTTTTCTGCAAGAGAGGCTTTTATTCTTTTGTCGGCTTCTGCTGTAGCTTCTGCAGCTGCTTTATTATTTTGAATTGTTGCGTCAGTTTGATTTTTTAATTCTTTTTGTAATTGAGATAATGGTTGAACGCCCATTCTTGAAACTTGAGCTAATTCATCTTCACTAACCCCTAATTCTTTAAATACATTAATAATATCTTCTGTTCCTCCAATTAAACTTTCTGTTCCATCTGCTAATTTTCTTGTTTTTAATCCTTGAATTTCACCTTTTTGATATTTTTCAAAAAATGCAGCCTGTTTTTCTGGATTAAGCCCAGCAAATACATCTTGTACAGCTTTTTTCGCTCCACCTTCTTGAAATGCTCCCGTTGTTCCTTCTTTTGTTATTTGATTTGCTAACCCTAAAGCAGATTGTTTTTGTTTTAGTTTTAGGGCGTTTTCAGCTAAAGATTTAGCAATAATTTCTTGAATTTCTGTTAAATTTTGTGCAGATTTTAATTGTTCTCGATATGCTGATGGCATTTCAGCCAATGCAGAAGATAAATCTTTTTCTAATTTTTGTATGATCCTTGCGGATTCTTGAGGAGATTTACTTGTATCTTCATAAGCTGATTGTAATTTTTCGTATGTTTGTGCATAGGATTGAGTTGCATCATTTAATTTACTTAAACCTTCTTTGGCTTCTTCTAATCCTTTTTTTATTGGTCCAGTTTGGTCACGCATTATTTCCATTACGCCAGAAATTGCTTGATATGCTCCAATTAAACCTCCTGCAACTAATCCTATTGGTCCGGGAATGACAGCTGCAATACTTGCAAAAGTGCTTACGCCATTTAAAACTGCAGAACTCATCTTTCCAAAATCACTTTCACTATTTTTTGTAAATGATTCAACTATTCCTGACATTGTTGAAAATGCTACAGACGCTAATAATACTTTATTAGTATAATCAGTTAAAGCTTTTTGCGCTGGTTGAGTTTGTATCGGAGCAGGTGCTGCCCCAGCTGCATTAGGAATAGCTGGTGCAGGGCGTCCTGTTACAGGATTTATTTGACCCGGAGCGATAAAATTAGGAATAAATCCTTTAGCTAAAGTTTCTTGAGCAATTTTAGAATTTTTAATAGCTTGACCAATACCTTCTGGATGATCTCTTTTTACGGCAGAAAAATTTGATTGAGTTTTTCTATCTCTTACGTATAACCCAATACCATCTTGAAAATCAAGCGCAGGATTTCCTCCCATTTTCTTTTCAGTATCCATAGCATTTTTAATAGAACCAAAGTTAGGAATAAAACCACGGGCAGTTTTTAAAATTTTATTTCTTTGTTCCCTAGCTTTATTAATTTGACCTTGAAAACTTGGTGTATTAAAAAATTTACTTTTTAAACTAGAATTCGTTGCAGAATTTTGGGCGCCAATTGGACTTCTTTTTGCGTCTACATAATCTTTATTTAATAGAAATTCTCCAGCCTGATCGCCAAAGATAGCTTTAACCATATCAGCATCTTGAAAACTGCCTTTAGGGTAATCCCAAGTTGTATTTCCTTTATTTGTTGGAGCTTCTAAACTTTTATTTATTGCAGAAGTTACAACTGTTTCAAAAATGCGACCAGCAAGCTGTGGATAAGCAGATTGATCAGATTTCATAAACGCTGCTAATTTATCTTTATTTGGAAAATCTCCTGTTTTTCCCATACGAAGTTTTTCTGCTATTTTTATAATTGCTGGACCAATTTGTTCTTTTATTTCATCTTCAAATTTATCAAAACCTTTTCCACCTTGTAAAGCTTTAGGAACAAAATTACTTAACTCTGTAAATCTTAATTTTAATGGACTTTTATCTATATCTGTATTATATTCAATAAAATCTTTTCCACCTTCTGATGCAGAAATAATTCCTACATTTGATGCAGGAATATTATAATAGTCATAATTTTTTAATTGTTTTGATTCATTATACGCTATTTTTGCTGAAGATTTTTCTTCTGGAGAAAGTTTTCTTGCTTTATACGAATTTAAATACTCATCTATATCTTGTACTCCTTCTTTTTCAGCATTAATTCCTATACTCCTTCCAACTTGGATAGGGTCTCTTACTTTTCTTTTTGGAGGCGCAAAATTAGGTATAAATCCCAAAAATTGCATTTTATCATAAAGTTCTTTTTGTCTTTTATCTCCTATAGAACCATAAGTAGGAATAACTGCAGAATCTCCATTTTTTCCTAACCCAACAATTTCTAATTCTTTATTATTTTTAATAAATTTTTGACCACCAATTGTTCCAGCTGATATTTGAGCTTTTGGATTAGATGCTCCCATTTTACGAGCACTAGATTCTTCTTGATCAAATAAATTTGGTACAAATCCTCCAGCAGTTATTTGTAATCTTCCTGCATTTTGACCAGTCCTAGCTATTGATACGCCCGCTGCAGCAAGTGAGGCTGCAAGACTTTTTGACAACGTAACCTGCTGTTGCATTTGAAGAGTCTGAGCTTGAATTGTTGTTAATATTGCATTTTGGACACTTTGAAGCGTTGTTTGACCGCTTACAATTTGAGAAATAATTTGTGGATTTTTTTGAAGTATTGTAAATATTTGTTGTTGTATTTGTGCTTGTTGTGCACCTTGAGCATTTAAACCTGACAAGCTTTTTATTGCGTCTGCAGTAAATACAGTTAATCTTTCAAAAATTCCGAATAATATTTTCGCTCCAATTATAAGACCGGGGCCAGATAAAAAGTTTCCTAAACCTTTTAGTAATCCTTCTCCAATTTTATTGCCTATATCTTCACTATCTCCGCCAGTAAAGCTTTCCAAAATACTATTTAATCCACCAAAAACTTTCTTAAGAGCTGGGGCAAGACTAAGTTCTCCAATTTTTGCTCCTGCTGCAGTTAAATTTGCGATTGTTTTATTTAAAAGAGCTGCTAATGTAGTATTTAATTCTTCATTTCTTTTAATTGCTTCATCAGTTGCGCCTTTAGAAATGTTTAAAGCGTTAGTATATACAGAATATTCTTTATTTAAATCTCCTAAAGCAGCTTTCAAAATATTAATTTGAAATACTCCGCCAACTTGTTCTGCAACTGCAGCTTTTTGAACATCATTTAAAGTATCAAAAGTTTTTCCTAATTCAGAAAGAATTTGTATCAAAGGTCTTATATTGCCTTCTGTAGTCTTTGTTTGTATTCCTAATTGCTCTAGAGCATCAAGAGTTTCTGTTCTTTGTAATCTAGTAAAAATAGTTTTAAATGAGTTACCTATAACTGCTCCACCTCTGGCTGTAATTTGTTGCGTCGCAGTTACTATGGCAATTAATTCATCAAAACTTACTCCCGCATCTTCAGCTGAACTTCCTACACGTTTAATTGCTTCGGCTAAATCTCCAGAACTTACAGCAAAGCTTGCGTCTACTGCCGCTAGTTTGTTAATAATTTCAGTAGAAGTTAATGCCGCTTTTTGAAAACCATTAAGAGACGCAGTTAAAGCTTCTACAGAACTTACAGCATCTAAACCAGAAAGACGAGTTAAAATTAGCGCATCTTGTGTTCTTTTTAAAGTTTCATTAACTCCTAAACCTTGACGAGAAAGTTCTGTGGCCGCAGACGCAACAGTACCAAATGAATTACCTGTATTTTTAGCAATATCAAATAAACTTTGACCAAATTGACCGAGGTTTTTATCTGTTAAATTTAATATAACATTAATATCTTTAAGGGCTTTTTCTACCTCTATCGCAGCTTTAACGCTTTCTCTTAAAGCAGTATTTACTGCATATATTGCACTTGCAGAAGCTCCGAATGCAATAACACGAGCGTTAGATGCTTCTAATGATTTTTCAAATTCGCCTAATTGACCTTTAATTTTACCTAAAGGAGCAGAAATACCTCCTCCTTTTGTAGTTAAATTAAGAGTATATGGCTGATTAACTAGGGCGTTAATCTGCTTTTGAGCAGCCCTTACATTAGCTACTACATTTACCTGTAGATTATTACCTTGCGCCATACTAATAAATATTACACGATATTTATAATATTTTTATTATAATCCTTGTAATTTTATTAAGTCTTGCATGCTTAATTCTTTATTTTCCTTATTTAAATCAATAATCTCATCATTTTCAGATACTTTACTAATAGTTTTAATTTCTTGTTTTGAAGCACCAATATATGTAGAACCATCTGAATTTTTATTTTTATATTTTACTTCTGATGCGTCTTTTATATTTTTATTTAATTCATACCAATTAACTAATTCATCTAGATCTTCATAATATTCCTCTCTTGGGTTTATGCCTTTTAAAATAACGCTTTTATACATTCTACCTGTTGAGAATAATTCTTGTTGAAAGTTGGACAGTTTAATTATTGGTTTTCCATAAAAATCATGAACATTATCTTCAGAAAGAAACATGGCATTTAAAAAGAAAGGTAGTGCTGCAATCTTTTTTACATTTTTTGAACTGAAATTATTTATTATAGTATTATAAATAATTATATATTTAGATAATTCTTTTGCTTCTAATTCTTCAAATGAATCTTCTGAAAATAAAAATATATTTAAATTTTCATCTTTAAATATAGATTTATAGATAATCATTTCATTTGATTTTTTATTAGCATATTTTTCTGCAGTTAAACCTAATAACTCTTCTTTTTCTAAAAGTAAAATATCAAGTTCTTTTTGTATATTATTGATTTGATTATTTATACTTGTAATTTGACTTTTGATAAAAATTTTCTTTAATGTTTCATTTAAGTTAAATATCTCTTTTTTATTAAATAAAATTGATTTTTCTTTTTCTTCTGACCATATTTCTGCAGCGCATAGTTCTTTTATCTTTTCTTTTTCGTCTGGAAGACCTTTTATTTTTGCTTCGTTAAGATATTGTATATAGAAATCTTCTATAGCTCCTAAATCTAATTCTGACGGATGTTTAATGTATATATTTTCAGAAGCAATATAAGAATATCCGAGAACGATATCTTTATATAACTTTCTTAAAAATCTATATTCATTATTTGCTGTCACTTACATTTTCAGTTTCTTTTAATTCTTCTTGAATTGGCGTATAGAATTTTTCTGCTTTTTGAAAATCCTCTTGAGTAGAAATTTTGCCCATATACCAAAAACTTATAAAATAAGCAAACTTTTTAAAAACTTCTTGCCAGAAAGGATCTTCTTGATTTTCTAAAAGATCATAATTATCTAATTTTTCCTCATACGTTTTACCATCAAAAAGTTGTTTAAAATCATTACTTTTTTCATCAAAAACATGAGATAAATTTAATACCCACCACATAATACATTGATTTCTAGCTCTATTTTCTGCAGTTTGATCAAACAAAGATATTTGAGAAAATTCTACTGCCTGTAATTCTTGTCTAATTTCTGTCAATTCTGCTATAAGTTTAGCTATTTTTGCAGCTTTATCTTCTGGAGAAACGTTTTCTAAATTCAGAGAAACCTTCTGAAATTCAGTCTCTTTATTGTAAAGTTCAATATAAAGTTTTGAATACTTTTCTTTTTCTGGTTCACTCATGGCTCCGCCATCGTTTTGATATCTTTTTGCTAGCAATGCTTTTGTTAATAAACCAGCTTTAATACCTTCTGATAATCTAACGCCATAAAATAATTCAGCTTCATCAAATAATTTACGAGTAGGTTTTTGAATTTTAAATTTTATTGGACTAACTTTTTTTACTTTTTTTGTAGTTGTTATTTCATTACCTTGCTCGTCTTTTGAAGTTTCAACTTGTTCAACTTCTTTTTCTCCATTTACCGTAAATTCATATAACCATTTCATTTTTACTCCTTATAGTAAATTTTTAGACTTTAAAAATTCTTTTGTTTTATTAAAGTTTTTAACTCCACCGATTATTTTAATAAATCTATTTTGCTTATCTTGTTCCCAATATTTTAAATTTTGTAAAGATTTATTTGCTATAAATGAATTAAAATCAATATATTTAATTCTAAATTCATTTTGCAAAGTCTTTTGTATGGTTTGTAATGATAAAGTAGTTGACAATAAATCCTCTATAGGATAATTAAAATTTAATTTCTTTTTCATTTTTTTAACTCTATATTAAGTAATTCAAAATTTTTTTCTATTTCTCGAATTGTTTCATTACCTAAATCTAGAACCTTTTTCCTTAAATAATTATACTTATTATCATCAAAATAGTCAACATTTTTTAACGTCTCTAAATCTATCTTTTTATTTAATTTATTAAGCATATTAATATGCTCTTCTTGAATATCTTCAATTAAATTTAAATATCTTTTATAAAGTAAACTAATATTCCTATGTAATTGAAACATAAGAAATTCCTTTAATTTAGGATCTGTTTCCATATACCTTATTTTAAACTTATTCCTAAGTATATTTACACTAAAAACCCCGCCGAAGCGGGGTTTTAGTTAATATATAAATTATATTATAAATTATGAACTCTTAATAAAGAGTCCATTATTTTGATCGTTTGCTCCGCCGATTTGGGCGCTAAAGTCCATCGTAACAGTTTTATTATCTCCGATAGCAGAACTGAACGATTGTGAATCAAGTTTTACGCCTTTTAATGTATAAGTTAAAGCTGGGCTTGAGGCTCCACCGCAACTTGCTTTTGGCTGATTTAATACTAATGTTAAGTTATACTTGGCGCTTTCATCGCAAACAATATCGGTTAAAGCTTTTCCAAGATTATCATCTCCACCAATATCACCTAACACAGCTTCAACGCTGGCTTTTACAACTACTGGGAATGTAATCTCTCTTGTGAACGCAAATTTATTTCCTAATTTTTGAATAGGATCTCTACCGATATCTGCGTTAATTGTAAAGCTTTGTATTTTTAGATCGCTTGCATCTACGCCGATTCCAGAGATTGAAAGTGTTACGTCTCCGGGGCGTAAGGCTGTAAATCCATCTCCAGTAGAAGGAGTTGGAATTGTAAATGTTGTACTTGTATTTGGTGCGCCATTATTAGGATTAATATCTGGGCTAAATCCTGTTGTTTGAGGATAAAACTTCATGTTATATCCTTCGGCATTTACGCTTACAGTTGGTATAGCTCCTACAGCTGCTTCTATTTGATAAGAAGTAATATTTGCATTTCCTATACCAATAGTTTTACCTTGTGAAATAGCTGTGGAAGTATCAATATTTGCATCACTACCTTCTGGTGAAACTAAAATATAATAATTTTTTGTATCATTTATTCCAGAAAGAATTCCTGCTAGTGCGCTTTGACTTGGGCTAACTGTTAGACCAAGAGCTTGTTCGTTTTGACCACTATTTGCATAATAGGAGAAATCTAAATTAACTACTGGCTGTTCAAGAATAACTCTATCAAGAGCGGCTAATTGTCCATATTGATTTACATCTTGTCTTGTGATATCAAAACCATAATTTGCAGTTTGTACTCTAGATAATTGAGTTAACGACCCTGCGCCAGTTGGTCCAGCGAAAAGGGCTTCACTTTGATAAATTACTCTTTTTCTTGCCATAATTTTATTTCTCCTTTAGAAATCTTTTCTATTATTACAGTTAATTTTATATCAAGAGAACTCGTTTTTTAGCATCTTGGATATCTAATATTGCTTAATTTAAAATCAATAAATGCAGGGAAAACTCTATTGTTTTTAGAGTTTAAATTAGCGAATATTTTACTGATATTTACTTCTTCAATATAAAAGCCATCAACAGATACATTTATATTAGAAATTAAACTATTATAGTTAAAATAGCCATTTGTAGGGGCTCCAAATGTATTAAATGGGGTATTATTAATTAATGGTATATATTTTCTAGCTGTATCCTTTAATAGACTACAAACTGCGTCTAAATTAAACATATTATCAGCTAAAACTATCGCTCTTACTTCCATGATAGTATTATCTTGACCACCAAAAGCAAATGGTTCATTTGTACCGCCATTATTTTTTAAAAATATACAAGGATACGTGATAGATTCTATCGCTAATCCTGTCGGATTTTGACTAATTTTTGGCCTTATATCATATTGAGTTTCAAATAAAAGCTCTTCTTCTGGTTGATTTGTTAAATATATATTAAAATTTTTTACGCTATAAATACCACTTAAATTATTAGAATTTTGATTTGTTGTAAAATATATTTGACCTAAATTTGGATTAATTCCTGTTAAATTGTTTTGTCCAACGCTTGTAAATGTATTATTGATATAAACACCAGATAATATATTAGCTCCGCTTATAGAAGAGTCAGATACTATTTGTTTAAAAGGAAGTCCATAACTATAAAAACCATTATATATATTTGTAATAGGATAGAATTTGCTATTATAATTTTGATAAGCTTCACCTTTAGATAATAATATATTATCTATCCACATAATCATACTTGACATTAAAATATTATCTAATTGCGGTTTCATTTTGACATATTATTTACAAAATTTTTTATTATCTCAGACATATATCTTACTCTTTTAAAAGAGGAACTTCTAACTTTATTTGCGGATTGAAGAGCTTGACCAGATCTTCCATCAATAAACTTTTTATATAAATAAAATCCAAAACCTGATATTCCTCTTTCTACTCCAGAAACCCAACTTCTTCCACCTTCCCATGGCATTGGGGTATTTTTCTTAATGATTTCTATATCTGGATATGTTATAACAAATTTTGATCCATTTTTATTTGCACTTCTTTTTTTAAAAGAAAAACTTTTTTCTAATAATATCCTTAATTCTTGGACCGGAGCTTGACTTGCAAAAAAACCAATATAGCTAAATAAATTGCCAATTCCATTTAAACTATTTGATATATTTTTTGCATTTGGTCCATCTTCAATTTCTTTTGTTACGGGATGATTATTAAAATCTTCCATAAATTTATCTTTATTTTCTAGATAATTTTCTTTTACAATCTCTTCTGCTTGATCTTGAAATGCCGAAGTTTCTTGTACTGCCTCTTGTAAATTAAATAAAATTTTACCCATTACCTTGTTTCCCTTAAATAAAAAACATAATAAGTATTTCTTTGATAATGTTTAACTATACTTGTGCTATAAACATTAAATGTTTTACCATCAAATACTATATTTTCTGTTCGATCTGCGTTGATATAATCTGCGCAATCTTTTTTAACATAAATTTCAACTAATTCATATGTAAATTTTAATTTAATTTCTGAATTTTCTTCTAAATTTTCTTTATTGTCATTATATTTAATAACTGCATCAAAAGTTTGATTTCTTGGAGTATAAGTATAATCAACTATATTAGAATTTTCTTCGTATCCTAATAATTGATTAGCTGTGTTTTGAACAATATTTTTAATTGGTTCTTTATTTACAATAATTGATTTTTTAAAAGTTTCAAACCATGTATCGGCTGCGTTCTCATACCAAGTTTGATCATTTGCTGATAAAAAACTTGAGGCCATAAAATTATCCTACATATGGATTGTCTATATTCCTTACATTTCCATAAGTATATGGATAACCTAAACTTGGAATTGTGTCATCTCCTGCTACTTGTAATGGACGAGCCTCATTAAGATTATAGTTTTGTATAAGCATACTAAGTTCTTGGTTAATTTGTTTTCTTAAATCTCCATATGTTTTTGCTAATTCATTTTTATTGATTTTACGAGCAGAAAATCCATTTTGATTAATTTCAATAATTCCATCTGTACTTGCAGCTCCAAGGGCATTCCTCATTAAACGCTCATAATAATGAACAGAAAATAACATTTTAAATATACTTTTTTCTGCTAGGCCTAAAATATCTCCACTATCAGGCGAAGCGATAATTTCTAAATTAGTTTCATCAATATAAAATCTCTTATTAAGTACATTATTAAGATCTCCCACATTACTTCTAAGCCAATATGCTATAGAAGGAATACTAAGATCTGTTGGTTCACCCATTTCTCGGTAAAGTTCATCAGCAATATCAACTATTTTAGAAGATGTATTTTGATTAGGCATATAATAATATTACACTATATTACAACTGATGATATTTTAAAATTTAATAATTAAACGTAAAAATACGCACTAACATTCATAGCTAAACCAGAAGCAATATTATTAGATCCAGCGTTAAAATTAGTTTGATAATAAAAAGATATATAATTTCCACCTGTTATTGGTATATTTAAATCTCCAGTAGAACTACTATACATTATATTTGAGGCAGGTATATTTATTCCAGATGTAACTCGAATTCCTGCAGATTGATCATCAGTTAATGCATTGTTTCCAAAATTTTTAAAATATCCAGTTATTGCATTACTTGGAGTTGGAGCGTTAGTCTTTGCAATACTAGTCCATACAACTTTTTTTAAAAAACAATTTTGTAGTATTTGTACTCTTCTTTTTTCATTATTAGCTAAACTAACTGGATCAATATCCATTTGTGGTCCAAAATAATAATACTGTGGACCTGCAGTTGTATTATTTCTTACATGACCATAATTAATAACAAATAAAGTAGTTCCACTTAGTGAATTAATTTTAGCATCTAAAGTTGATCCTGTTAAAGCTAAATTAGATATTGTTCCGTAAGTAGAAGTTAAATTTCCACTCAGACTATTTATTTTACTATCTAACGTACTTCCTGTTGAAGCAAGGTTTGTTATCGTTGCATACGTTGTTGAAGCGGTTGATGATGTAAGATAATTATTACCGCTAAGAGCATTTATTTTAC
>Ga0214923_10002538_pt1 | contig 24122 bp, 20 predicted proteins | sample LL1510_MetaG_FD_177993 | JGI IMG/M metagenome (GOLD analysis project Ga0214923, IMG submission 177993) | Freshwater microbial communities from Lake Lanier, Atlanta, Georgia, United States - LL-1510 | ecosystem: Environmental > Aquatic > Freshwater > Lake | place: USA: Georgia | collected...
GAAGTGCGTGTTACTACCGCTGCTAAGCGCCTTCCTAAAACTATGTGGCAGAACTTTGAGGTAGTAAGAAAAAATGGCAAATTTAATATTACAGAGCTAGGTCTAGATAAGGACCGGAAAACAAAGAAGATAAATAAGACCTGTATCTTCTTTAATGAATCTAGTTTTAATAAGGATTACTTTGGTTGCGCTCTTCATCACTTAGCTCTAGCTGAAAATAAACACTTTGCTGAGACTAAGCCTGATATCTGCTGGCAGCTCCCGCTTCGCAGATCCTGGGAGAGTAGAAATGTTGGTGATAAAAAGTATGACGTAATTGTTATTGGTGAATATACCCGTGAGGCTTGGGGCGAGGGTGGAGCTGATATGGATTGGTACTGCTCTTCAAATAGTGACGCCCACAATGGAGCTGAGCCAGTTTATGCCTCTCATAAAACAGAATTAACAAAGCTAATGAATGCCTCTGCTTATGAAACTCTAGCTCAGTTATGTAAGGTGAGAATTGAAGCGCAAAAAAGTAGGAAGGTTAAACACTTACCTCTATTTGTTATTCACCCAGCAACAAAGGCTGCAAGTAAGTAATTCTATCTTCTCTTATTTGAATTTGGCGGCAGGAGACGATCTAGAAGTTCTTGAGCAACTAGGGTTACATCTCCCTTAGTTCTAGATAAATTGGCTTCAAATTCCCTTAATATTTCAGTAATTGTCGGCTCACTCAATGATCCAACAAGGGGCCCATATCTATCTTGAAAGAGGCTATGCAGAATTCGACTTATCGCTCCTGCTAATTCAGCCCTTGCTTCATCAAGGCTGACCTCACCTCTTAGCCCAGTATTGATCCCAAGGGCAGGACGCTCTCTTGCAGCGCGCAGATAGGCATCCTTAAGATTTACTGAGTCCATAATCCCCCATCCTTCCAGACCACTAGCATTTGTGCTTATGAAACAGAGAGCCTTGGTTATTCGCATCCTTGCTTTGATCTTCTCTCTTGCCTTCTCGCTTTTGACTCCAGTTTCAGCCCCAGCTCTTGGCTTTAAATCAATTCCTGCAACTAAGTGGGGCCACTTATATGCTTCAGGGAAAAATACAAACTTCAATACCCAGCCAAGAGCAGAGAGCATTGAACTTGGCGCCCCGCGCTCTAAGTGGAATATTGAATATTTCGGAGTGCCAGAGGATACAAAGGCAGCATTTAAATATGCAGTTGATATCTGGGCTTCATATTTTGAATCAACAGTTCCTATTGAAGTTCAAGCGTATTGGGAGCCTTCAAATATAAATGGAGTTCTTGGTTCAGCTCGTCCTGGTGATTACTTTAATGCCTTTGATGGGGCGCCTGATTTAGATCTCTGGTATCCATCTATTTTGGCAGATCGCTTAGCAAAGAAAGATCTCGCTCCAGGAAAGCCAGATATTGTTCTGCGTTTTAACTCAAATGCACTCTGGCATACCGCAATTGATGGCAAGCCAGGACGATTTAGTTATGACCTATCCAGCACTGTTTTACATGAAATTGGCCATGGCCTTGGTTTTCTATCAAATGCAGAGTACGACAGATTCTTTGGCACTGGATATTTAGTTCAACCAACTCCATATGATGCATATGTTCAACTTAGCGATGGTCGGTTATTTACAGACTTTTGTGCTCGCTCAGTTGATTTAGGAAAAGCTATGACATCTCCACTTTTCTGGAGCGGCTCGCTAGCCACAGCTGCAAATAACGGCGTTAAGCCCAAGCTCTATTCGCCTCAGAGTTATGAAGATGGCTCATCAATTACCCACCTTGATGAATCAACGTTTTCAACTACCGGGACAAACTCTGTTATGACTCCAGTTCTTGACTCTGGTGAGGTCTTTAGAAGCCCAGGAAGTATCGCTCTAGCGATGATTGAAGATATGTTGTTAAAGCCTCCAGCAAATAAAGCACAGAGCCTTCCTGCAAAACCAATTGATGTTAGAGCCTTAGTTGGCGATAGATACGCGCTATTAACATTTGATTCCCCTAATTGTCGCCGTATCGATCGAGTTACTGGATATACAGTCACTATCAGCCCTGGTGGGCTGGAGCGAAGCTTTACTCAAAGCCCTGCCAAGATAACTGGGCTAAGCAATGGAAGTAGCTACTCATTTACCATTAAAGCTAAGAACGATAATGGTGAATCTGATGCTGTGACCAGTAATGAGGTAACCCCTCGCTCCACAGCAAAGGTTAAAACTATCGATAAGAGAGCTGATGTGAAATACCTTGCATCTGGAGTATTTAAAAAGAGCCAGGTAATTGCATACTCTGATGCCATCTCTGGAAATCTAAAGCTGGCAACACTAGTTGGAAACTCCTGGAAAACTTCAATTATTGATGGCATCTCATCTTCGGGCGGGAGATCAGATAGGAATTTAGCTGGTCCAGTATCGCTCTGTGTTTCAGGGTCAAAGGCAGGTGAGAAGCTACATATTTTCTATACAGATACTGAGAATAAAGATCTTCGTCATGCCTTATACGATGGTAAGAAGTGGCGCTATGAAACTGTGGATGGCGATGGCGAAGGTGTTCAGAATTATCAAGAGAGTGCCAGGCGAAAAACTGCCAGTGATGTCAGCGTCTCCAACGCTTGCGCTGTTACCCCTGCTGGAGTTCAAGTCTTCTATCGGGATGAGTCTCAAGGAGTGATTCTTGGTGCAGTCCTTACTAAAAATGGCTGGATTTATGAAATTGTTGATGGAGATAGACAGAGCGAAGGTCGAACAACTGGGGATGTTGGATTTTCCCTAAGCGCAGTAGCAAGCGGTGAGAGTGTTTATCTGATTTATGATTCAGTACTAACGCTTTCCTCAAGTAATGTTGCTACTCAAGGTGAAGTAAGACTTGCTAAGCGCAACTCCATTTTTCCCGAAGATTGGAGATATAGCACCCTTGATGGTCCAGATAATGGTGTTGCAGTTGCTGGTTATGATGTTTCAATAAGTAATTCTGGGAATAGGATTGCAGCAGCATGGCTTGCTGCCAGTGGTATCCGTCTACCTAAAGCTGATGAAGTTCGCTTTCTTATAGTCGATGAGGATGACTTGCCTAGTCGGTTGTCTCCTGAGAAACATGGAACTCCTGGATCTCCGCTTTTCATTGATAACAAAGGATTACTCTTTGGATGCCAAGAGCGCCTCTGTTCAGTTAGCTCATATAGCTCAACGCCTAAATTAAGCAATGGCGCCATCCTTAATAACGTTAAGAATGGCGCCATAGTCACAATCAATAAGGTCCGCTACGCGGTAACCTCAATTTCCAAGAAGTTAGTTCTGGTAAAGCTTTAGAGTTACTTCTTGTTTCTGCGCTGAATACGAGTCTTCTTTAGAAGTTTCTTATGCTTCTTCTTAGCCATGCGCTTGCGGCGTTTCTTTACGACAGAACCCACTAATTTCTCCTCTGTTTTTTTCTTAAAAGCATAGCATGAACTCTCAAAATCATAATATTCAAATCCTCATCCTTCGAATAATTTTCTTAACTGCCAACCTTGAAAGCTCTAAAAGACAAAATAGTGCCACTCTAGGTAAGAAACTCTTTTTGATTCCTAGGGATCGCTCTTTAATTACTGACTCCAATACTTCTCGATAATCCCTGATGAACAAGGTGGTGGCTTTTGAATGAATATGTAAACAAACTACATCTGAGTAGCCATGTCCAAATGATATTTGAAGTCTTTTATCGAGCAACCTAAAGTGAAGTGTTGACATTTTAGGAGTGACACCTGGAAAATCCATATACTTACTTAAAAATCCGAAAGTGTTCCTTGGGTCTGCACCGAACAAATGCATTCCAATTGCTGCACCATCAAAAATTGTCTGCTCTTGTTTTAAACTAGAATTTTGAGCAAATTGAAAGTGAAAATCAAAGCTAGAAGGGAGACTAATGACTCTTTTTGAAATATCTCTCCTGAGCGTCTCTAGTAGCTCCATATCAGACAATTCTGGGTTCCCAAGCGTGGCCTCTCGTAGAGTACGCGCTCCCTCAATTCCGTTAATAAACATAATACTGGCAATTGATCGATTTGTATCCACTCGAGGATAAGCAAGCGAAAATTCAGAATTCTGCAAATATTGGAAATTGAAGTAAGGAGCTAGCCATACATCGCTCTCAATGTGAACAATTTGAGACTGAACCTTTCCTACATACTCAGCTAGAGCTAAAAATCTCAATTTGGTCATCAACCAAAATCCCAATCGAAAATCAAAGTTCCTCTGCAATTTAGAAAGAATTGGAGTAACTTCATGATCGACGCTTGTGTACCTGTAAAATGAAATCCCACTAATGTTAGGTAACGACTCAATTGGTGCGTCATGAATCAATACAATTTCAACATCACTAAATTCTCGCTTACAATATTCTATGTTTGCTATTAGATGCTTAGGCATAGACATTCCTAAGTGAACAAAAACTAGTCTCTCAGTCATTAGGCAATTTAATTCCAGCCAGCTTAGCTTCAAGCGAATCACGCTTATGTCGGGAAAACAGAAGAATCCAAATTCGTAATTTTAAAAGTGACCATAAGTGTCTATATCCGATACGAAATATTTCCCTTTCAAAATACTGATTCACGTTATTAACTCCAGTATAAGGACTTAAAGGATAAATAATTTTTGACAAATCTAAATCATTTATGGGTAAGTCCAAAGGAAACCTTGCCTCAGTCGTATGAATGGCTTTATCATCAAATCCTTTATTGCAAATAAGATTAACTGGGGGTAACACAGAGTGGGCGCGTGCCTTCAACATCTCATAAGCTATTTGGATATCCCATGTATCAATAATTCTTAAATTTGCCTTTATTTTACCATTTAAAAAAAATGCAAGGTTCGGTGTAACCCAATCAATCAATCTAAACTTGGATTTCGTGAAATAGACTTCTCTCATTCTTCTCCATTTTTTCGCTGAACTACACCAACCCCAAATCATTGGATAATTTATGAAGTCAACAGATAAGTTATTGCCAGGAGGTTTGAAGTTGGATCCTGAAATCATCCAAATACTTTCATCTAATCCATAAATGTCCCAAGTCTTTTCGCAGAATTGAATGAATTTTTCATCAAACAAAAGATCATCCTCAAGAATTATCCCGGAACTGTTTTGGGAAAAAAACCAGTCAATGGCAGTAATAATTGATGCCGCTACACCAAGATTTTCTGACCGATGCCAAAATCTCAAATTTACCTCAGTAGTTTTATATTTCTCTTGAAGCACCTCGAGTAATACTCTTTGTTTGTGTAAATCTACTTTCGTTTTCGCTCCATCTATAGCCAGGTAAATATCTTGTACACCAAATATAACTAATCTTTCAATCGATTTTTGTATCTCGTCTAATCTAAGATAGCCAACCAGTAATACTGGGAGTTTGCTCATCATGCTCGTTCGATTCTCAATTGTTTTAATGCGATTGCACATCTAAGTCTACTTTTCGCATGCAATGAAGGACTAGTTATAAAGTCCCGGATGAAGGTATCGTTTTGAGTGGATGTAGTAATTTCTAGTCTCAATAACTTAAGAATCGTAAAAAACTTAGCCCTTAGTTTATTGGATTGTTTGAGTCTATCCAATAGCTCAATACGCTCCCCGGTTAGAATTGAAAATTCCGAAGACTTTAACCTGTAAATTGGTGCTGGAAGTGGGGTATGCGTTATATGATAGTTGCTTCGCGTTAAATGCATCAGTTTAACCTTCTTGCTCCAAAGATAATGTGTAATTGCAACATCATCAGGAATTGACTTGTACACTCTCCAATCCATACCTCCTAAGACTTCTGCTGCTTTACGATTCATGATTATGGCTGAACCAGATATAAAGAGGCGATTTGGAATTTGTAAACTATATTCCTTTTTGTGCTGCTCAAAATAACCTAAGGCAATTGGTAGATCCAAAGATTTTTCCTCCAGTTTAGCTAATAATTTATCCACATCAAAGAATGTTGACACATTTGTTCGAACGATGAAGTCAAATGCCAATGTGTTTACAACATGTCTCATACCAAGAATGCTTTTTCTTAGAATAAATCTGTATTCATCAGCACAATCCACGTAAATTGAATTCTCTGACTTGACTACAAAATTATCAGAGCCATATAAAAATCGAATCTTTCGTCCTGCGCTCTCCCTAGCCCAAGTTTGCTCTTGAAAAGCTCTATCTCGTTCCCATATCTCTTCATTCTTCCCAAGAATCAAAAAAAGTATATTCACGTTTTCAGTGGTTTCTTTGTTTGAAAAAGAGGGATTTGATTTGATCATTTACTAGACTATCCCCAGTCCTATTTCTTATGGTCCATACGGGAGAAATCAGGCCATGAAGAAGAGAACGTAGAGAGTTGATGCCACCAAAAGGGCGAGAATTAGATATCTCCAAATTTTCTGTCTTCACTATCAAAGACAATACCGACTGATCAAATCTGTGTTCAATAAAACTGGCTGACTCTTTATCTAATGAGGGAGAAAGGTCTATATTTTTTATATTCTCAAGAACGCAATTAGTCCAATTCTCAATTAATTGTACATGTGCTTTAGTCACCATAAAGAAGGTTGCTTGTACCTGACGTGTTTCAGAACTAACGTTTGGAAATTTTAGTAAAACGTCACTCTTGGTATATTGCTCCTCAGGGTAATCTAAATCATAGAAATAGTATCCTCTCTTCAATGATTGATTCACTAGAGAATTGAACCTTGCTCGAGTAATAGCGTTTGAATTTAATTCGCATCCTGCATCCACCCATATCACCATGTCTAAGTCAAAATCTGGATTTCTCAAAGTAGAAAGTACTAACTCTGGTTTCCACGCAAAATATCCATATCCTTTGGTCAGAGAGTTAAGTGTCCCTGCGTACTCCTTTGAGACCATGGGAGCAAATTCCTTTAGGTCTGAATCTTCGTAAGACTTTATAAATGAAAGGACTGAGAATTTTTTTGCAGCTTCGGCAACTCTTCTACCCGCTAGAATGTGGTTGATTGAACCAAGTCCTGCTGTAATTAAACCAATTCTTGGCATAAGATAATGCTACTATTCGAATAACCCAAGTGTCAGTTTTTGGAAACGAAATTGAGGTGCTCCTATTTGGTTAGTTACCGGTGCCTGCGGTTATATTGGCTCAAATCTTGTTAAAACTCTTCAAAGTCAAGGCATCCCATTAATTGCATTTGATAATTTGCTGTCAGGTTCTGTGGAAAGACTGCCTGATGACATTCTCTTTGTGCGTGGAGATGTCAGAGATAGAGACTTGCTTATAGAATTATTTAAAGAATTTAGATTTTCAACTGTGATAAACCTTGCAGGTTTAAAGTTTCCAGAAGAGTCATTTGAGAAGAAGGATGAATACTTCGAGGTCAATGCACATGCTGTAGCTTCCCTACTTGAAATTTCCAAGCAGTTCGGTGTTTCAGCATTCATTCAATCCTCGAGTTCATCTGTCTATGGAAATTCAACAGGCTCAAGATTTTACGAATCCTCAAATAGAAACCCCATTTCACCTTATGGAGAAAGTAAGAAATTAGCTGAAACCTATGTAAGTGAGATGCTCGCTGGCACTTCAACCCGGGGCATATCTCTGCGTTACTTTAACGTTGTAGGTGCTTTGGATAAGTCATTGCAAGACTCATCTATTTTCAATGTCTTCCCTAAAACTATTGATAGAGTCAACAAAGGTGAGCCGCCTATAATTTTTGGTACTGACTATCCAACTCCTGATGGAACATGTATTAGAGACTATATTCATGTGGGTGACCTGGTCGAGGGTCATATTCTTGTAGCGACACAGCTCATCAGAGGCGAACTTCCCTTGGCTCTTAATCTAGGGCTTGGTCGTGGTTACTCGGTAAGAGAAATCATAGACTTAATACTTTCTGAGATGGATGCAAAATTCAATGTGATAGAAATGAAACCTCGTAAAGGAGATCCAGCAATAGCAATAGCTGATACAAGTTTGTTTGAGAGTCTATTTGAATGGCGACCAAAACTTTCTCTTATAGATATGGTGCGAACTTCAATCTAGCCCAGTTCTTTAGAAAAACCATTAGTCTTGAAGTTTAAACTGGCTATCAAAAGATTGAATTTTACTTCTAACTAAATCTACCGTTCCATCGGCCACAATTTCACCTTTCTCAAGGTAAATTAACCTATCAGCTCCTACAATTGACGCTAATCGGTGTGCAATAATAATGATTGTTTTTTCGCCTTTAAATTTAAGTAGGGTGTCGTTGATGTCTTTTTCAGTCTCCCAATCTAAGGCACTTGTAGCTTCATCTAGAATTAAAAGTTTTGGGTTCGTATAAAGAGATCTAGCAATTCCAAGTCTTTGGCGTTGACCACCACTAAGTCTGGACCCTCTCTCTCCAACCTCGCTCTTTAAACCTAACGGCAAGCTTTGAACAAAATCCAATAACTCCGCTTGTCTCAAGCAATTTTCCACCCTAGAAATATCGATATCTTCAAAATCATATCCCAGTGTAACGTTTTCGAGTATTGAGCCTTCTATTAAGAATACATCTTGCGGAACATACGATAATGCTCCTGGCCACTTGTTGATTGCTTCAGTTGGTGAGGTTCCTGAGATTCTGATTTGACCTGAATTCATTTTAAGAATACCTAAGAGTAAATCTACTAAAGTAGTTTTCCCTGACCCTGAAGGCCCAATTAGTCCAATGAATTCACCTTTTTTAATATCAAGAGAAAAGTCTGAGAATAGATTATTTTCTTTACCTGCAAATCTAAAATTCATCTGTCTGATAGCAATTTCTGGTACAAACCCATCATGAAGGACTTGAAATTTCGCACTAGGTAAAATATTTTCACTTGAGCTATATTCCTCTATCAAGTCTAAAGTCAAACCTGCGCCGCTAATGTTTTGCTTGATAACAACTAAAGCCTGCTGAAGCCTTAAAACTGCGGGAGCTACGCGTGCTGATGCCACAATAAAAACAGACACTGATGCAATGGCGGCAGAAGCATCTTTTGTCAAAAACTGTACAGCGGATATAGAAATTCCTCCCAAAACTAAACCAATCTCCAAGACATACTTCGAAACATTTGGCAAAAAAGCTAACTTAGCCTGATTTATCGCAATTCCGTGACGAGAATTAGCAATTTGTTCATGGTACCAACCCTGTCGCCCTCGGGTATACATCTCACGAAAAGAAAATAACGCCTCTAAAATTTTGTCATTGCCATCTATATTCAATGTTGTTTCTTCTCGCGCCCAAATTTGAGCCTTACGATGACCGAAAAGATACAAACTTATGCCAAGTATTGAAAAGTAAAATGCAGTAAATATGGAAGATACTGAGTCTAAAGCCATTAGGCCAATAACTAGTACAACTAGAAGTGTCAGGTCAGAGAAGATACCAACTATGGTGCCGATTACTCCCACCGTGATAAGACGGACCCCTGTAGTGACAGCAAATAAATTCTCTTGTGAGGATCTCTTGTTTATATCACTTAAGGTTTTATTGAGCATTTTAGAGATAAGTCTTGTTGTTATTGCCGCGGACCGGAGACTTAAGAATCGCACCGTTTTCAGTTGGATTAATGAAGAAATTAACGTTCGGAATACCAACATCAGCGCAGCCACTCCACCTATGATTGCAACCTGTTTCTGAAAAGAAACCGAATCTAATTTAAGAAATTGCAGAATAGTAAGTGCATTGCCTTCCGCACCCTTCGACTGGATTCCATACACTGTTAGCGAACCAACTAAGCCTAAAGCTGCAACCGAGAGCAGATCGATGAATGACAGCATCAATTGAGCTAAAGCAACAAGTTTAATCTTGAAGATCTCTTCGCGAGAGATTAACCGAAAACACTTACGCACAATGGTTATCTGTGCAATATAGATAGCTATTGCATTATTTGCTATCTTCTTAGGTAAATTCAGCATCGCGTCTTAACCAATTCTGTGGAATTAGATGGCTTGGCTCTTGGATTTTTTTGAACCAAGGATTTGGACAAATGACTATAGCATTTTGCTGGTATGAAAGTTTAGCGGCCCACCAAGCAAAAGAGGAATTCCCGATTACATAGGCTGATCCATATCTCATAAGTTCCCATAATTCACTATCGTCCAAACCAAGATTGTCTATAACTCGAATTTTTGGTATTTCCGCCGTTTTAAAAATCTTTCCCGCTAATTCAGGTTGATCGGAGAACAGCCAGATTTCCTCGACACTTGAATATGCTCTTACTTCGTTGATTGCATTTAGATAATATTTTACCGAGGGGATACCGAATTCTTCAAGATCAAGGTAATCTGTAAGTCTCAAATGAACGATTAAGACACTCTTTAATTTAATCTCCTTAGTCAACTCTGACAACTGATTTGAATATGAAATGGGTTTTAGTGACATCATCTGTGCTAAAGATTTATCACAGTTAATGAATCTATAGGACTGAAAATATCCGCGAACAAAGAGTGCTTCTCCTTTCACACGAATTTTTTGGAAACCAAGATCCGTTGGAATAATTATCTGAACTTTCCTTTTACTTGAGATGATATATCGGAAAAAGATCGTTAGGACAAAAGTAACCATAGACTTATTTATAGCTGTGATTGATGTTTTTTTCTCCATGAGAGAGACTCTGAGCAGAAAGTTTGTAAAGCGTCGGAATATAATTTTAAACTTTTCAAATCTGAACGTTTCACTTCCATTTTCATTTACAAGCGAGAAAATACTTGGTCTGCCTTTTGTATTTAGTCGTGGTTGACCAATTTCTTTTTCGAACACTAGTTTTTTTCCAAAGTTTTTACTGATATAATTTCCCGCAGCATATTGAAATAATTGGTTGCCTAGCCCGCCTGTCAATGAGATAATTACTTCTCCGTTGGGTATTTTAAACATTTGCTTTTTCCTTGACATTAACAATCTTACTAGAACGCCGATTTTACGCATAAAGCTAAAGTTATTCGAATTTCTTAGAATGTTAAATACTCGCCGAGGTAATTTTGTAACCGGTGAATACTTCAATAGAGTTAGATACATACCCATAAGTACCATTTGAATGCTAAACATGAATTCACTATTGATCATAAGACTCTTGCTTAAAAGTTTAGCTACCTCCTGAGCTACAACATCAAGTTGACTCGCGTTTTTTCTTTGGGCGGTTAGTTGATTGATGTCTCCAACTGAATATTTATAGAAGCGCTGATCTCTAAATTCAATTTTTGGATTAAGACCTAGTAACTTACAGAAATAGAGTTGATCTTCACCCCACTTAGATTCATGGAAATCTACACTTTTTTGAAAACTTCTCCTTATTAACATTCGCCAAAGTCCAACATTTGCCGATACGTTCTTTAGGGATGAGTCATGTAACACTAAATATGATTGTGGACTGCTTCTACAAATGGAATTTTTTTCATAATTCCATATGACTATGTCCGAATCTATATTGTGGACTTGTTTAAATTCTGATATGAAGGTACCAAAGTCAACAACGTCATCGGAGTCCCAAAATGCAATCCAACGACCTTGAGCTAATCTCTTGCCATAGTTCCTCGAAGAACCGGGCGAATAAAGCCTAGGGTTATAGGCTGAAATTTTAGTAGGGGAGAAAGATTCTAGTTCTTTAGCAATTTCTTTAGCTTCTTCATCTTTCAGGCAATCAAATATTAGTATGAATTCAAGCCAGTCTGGTGCGGATGCCAAATATGGGTACACAAATTTGACAGCTTTTTGTCGATCAATAATGGGAATTATTATTGATAATTCGACACCTTTGATCTGCCAATTACTGAAAAAAGTTTTTTCATCTAAAACTTTGACGGTACCTTCTTTTTGCTCATACATTTGCGCTCAACTTTCTCAAATAGGAGCGAACTTGCTCTTCCTCCCACTTGAGAAATATTTTAGGAGCAAGCATAGAGAAAATATAACTGCGGAAATATCTCAATAATGATTTAATGGATGTAAAGCGTCTAATTTCGCAATTTATTAGTTTTGGGTTAATAAATATATTTGCACCTTGTTTCTTTAGAGTTTCATGAAACAAGACATGTTCACACACAATACTCCCCGTAACTGGTTGTCGACTTGAGTATTCACCTCTTATATAAAGTGGCGTTTTATATATCGCAAGTCCGCCAAAGGCAGAATCTACCTCAATCCAGTCATGCTCTTTAGATATCTTCCTCTGTTTTTTATGAACAGCTTTCCTTCTTGCTTTCATCGGATGCATACCTGAGTTAAGCAATTCTCGCTCTTCAAGTGAGTAATCTTGGGGACACCAAGTTGGATGCCTAAGCGCATAAACATCATAATAATGGCCTAGTTGATTTGCAGCGCAAACATCCCATCCCTCCCGCTCCCAACATGATTCAATGCCTTCGGGAGAAATAAGAGTGTTCATACCATCTAGATCGGCCACACAGACATAGTCAAAGCTTGAGTATCTTGAAATTATCTCCTTTAAAGCGAATTGGCGACAATGCGACAACCGATCAACCCTTTCGGGTATTTTCGGATGAAGTGACCCTAGAGAGAAGTACTCAATATTGCTGTATTTGTCCTGCAATTGATTAAGCTGCAACAAAGTATCATCTTGACTATCTGATTCAACAATGAGCACTTTTACTTCTTTAAAGCCTTCAAAGGCGTGCAAGAGATTTTCTATATCTTTAGGCATTTTTTCTGCCGCGTCTCGAACTAGCCCCGTTATTACAACACTTGAATCTTTAGGTAAATTTTGAAAGGATGTCAAGACTTTTCCTTTTCTTTAAATTGGGCCGACGCAATTATATCTGAAAGCAACAAAGTTCGTAAATCAAGACAGCTTTGTCGTGTATTTAAGTGATTTATGCATAATCGATTCTAGGCTTCGATTCAAATCAACTTGAATTCTATTCTTTAGAGTCCTCGTTTGTCATGAATTCAGAAGGTGTATAGGAAACTCCTTCAAGCCTCAAACTTTTTTCGATTATCGATTCGGTGATGTACCAAGGTTGGGGAAGAAATATTCTTGAAGTCTCATTATTGTTAAGAAAAGCAGCCCACCAAGATAATGTGGAATTTGAGCCAATAAAGGTTTGGGCTGCTGATGCATGAGCAAGTATTAACCAAGGCGAGTAACTACCGTTGAAAACATGAGTGGCCTTTCTTATAAAGCCTCCACTATTTACAGATTTTTCATCTGTATGTAAAACGTAAGAACTGTTGGGGAGAACCAAATTTTCAAAATATCTATCGGTTAAACAGCCAATAGTGGATAGGTTGTCCTTGAAGTCTCCTCGGCGCACATGGACAACCTGAGAAAGGTCAAGATTTTCAACTCTCGATTTGTCATCCAGATAATCTCTTAGCAATTCCCTGATTTCAATATCAATTAGATAAAAATTCCTTTTTATAAAATCTGCGTTTTGACAGTAAAGCCGAAACAGAATGGTCTTCTTCATTTTCTCTTTACTTGGCACTTCCGATGGGTCAACAGGCGAATAAATTCGTTTCGAAATACTCCCAGGTAGATATTTCGCTTTATTTTTAAATGTCAAGAAATCATAGAGAATAAAGGGGTTCATAATTCTTGGTAATTTTATGATCTTTATACGATGAGAACAATACTTCTTTAACTCCTTTAAATGAGGTTGGTGCATATCCTCTGAGCGATAAAAGTCCAAAATTATAATTGTCGACTGGGTAACCTCTTGTAATGAGTGTGCAAACTGCCAAATAAAGAGTTGATTTCCAAGACCACCCGAGAGATGAACGAATTTCATTTTCACCAACTCTCACCTAATTTATGGTACATTATCATACGCAATGGTCAATTTCAGCGGAATAGAGAGACAGATTGAGTTTGAGAAACCAGATCTGGAAAAAATATTTGAAGGGGTCTTAAATTCTGGACAATTTATAAATGGAGATAACGTAAAGTTATTTGAAATAGATTTTGCTAAATTCTTAGGAGTAGAGGAAGTAATCTCTACGGGCAGTGGAACTTCTTCTTTAGAGATAGTAATTCGCTTCTTAGCTAGTTTGGGGCATAGGAAAATTGCGACCGCAGCTAATACCGGAGGGTATGCTTCACTTGCTGCTTTTGCAGCAAATATGGATGTGGTGCTCATAGATTGTGACAGAGAGTCTGGCTTGGTAAATCAAGAAAAACTTGAAGCGGTCTTCTCGCATTGCCCTTTTGATGTTCTCGTCTATACACACCTTTATGGGAATTGCGAAGGTATGTCGCAAATTTTTGAATTCTGTAAGAAAAATAGAGTTATTCTGGTTGAAGATTGCGCACAATCCATCGGCTTAAAGTCAGATTTAGGAATTACTGGCTCGATTGGAGACTTCTCATGCTTCAGTTTTTATCCCACAAAAAATTTGGGGGCTCTAGGTGACGGTGGGGCAATAGTTGCGAAAAATCTGGAAAACTCTGCGAAGTTGAGGAAGTTGAAGCAATACGGTTGGAATCAAAAATACTCCATTGAGGAAAGTAATGGGACTAACTCGCGCCTAGATGAGATTCAAGCCGCAATTCTTCGGTATCGACTCCCACATCTAAACGACTGGAATGTCAAGAGGTTAAGCATCTTAAATTCATACAGATCTTCAATGCACGAATCTTGGGGGAGATTTTTAAATTTCCAGACTAGTGTTGCACACTTGGCAGTTTTCTCTTCTAGAAACCTTGGGGCTGCCACAACAACTCTAAAATCAAGTGGTGTCGGGATTGGTAGGCACTATCCGGTTTCCGATAATATGCAAAAAGCTTGGAGCGCTTATTTCCATACACAGAAAGTTCCAAACTCTGAGATTCTCTGTGCGAGCGCAATATCGTTGCCCTGTCATCCATTCTTAACCGAATCAGAAATAAAGTATGTGTGTGAAATCCTGTCCGTTGACCTTTGTTCACAATCTGTGAAGTAGACTTAGATACTTATGAATCAAAATCTGGCAGGCGAGCCTTTTTTTGTAATAGGGAGTCTGATAAATACCAAAATGGGTTATTTATATGTTTGGGATGATCTAGCCCAATTTGGTTTCTTCCCAAAGCGACAATTCATTATTTCCGGGGTTGGAAAGGATGGAATTCGGGGCGAGCATGCTCATAAGCAATGCACTCAAGCAATTTATGCTGGGGAATCTCCATTTCAGCTTTCATGGACTTCTCGCAACGGAATATCTGGAAGTACAACAATGGCTTTGGGAAACAGAATTTTTGTTGCTCCTCCATTAACCTGGATTACTCTCAGCAGGTTTGAGAATACTTCGTCAATGGCAATAGTCTTAGCTTCTGATTATTACTCTGAAGATGATTACATCAGAAACAAACAGGAATTTAATAGCATCATAAAAGCTATTTAAGGAGTCGAAGAACTGCGCTTTTTTTTATTTCGAAACCTTTGTTCTCTAACTTCTTTTCTGCGGCTATCCAATATGTTTCTTTCGCTCCCAGGCCAATAAAATAGTCTTTCCACTGTGTAAAGTCCTCCGATTTCTCTGCCAAAGTAATATAAGTGCAATTAGTGGGAGCGAAAATCGCATTGGTTAAGGCTGAGCCGGCCTCAGCAACTATGACCCTTGTTGAAGAAAATAACTTAATCTGCTCCCGAAGATTCAATTCTTCGGGATAAATTGTTATAAACCCCCTACGTTCTAATTCATCCTGAATATCAAGTCGATTATAAAGTTTACGATATTGGCTCTCGCGCCTTGGCAGCCAAACTTTTAGTACAGGGTCTCTAGAAGCACTTATTCCCGACTTATAAAACATTTTATGTTTCAGGCTCAATAGAGCATCTTTCTTTTGTTCGTATGCATAAGCATCATGAAATCCCGAGTCTTGAACCATTAGAAGGGATTTCACTAAAATGTCTGAATGGGGCTGTACGATTACTGGATCTGAATCAGAGAGAATTCTGACCAGCTCAATCATTTGATGCGACATGCCATCTCGCAAAATAATAGGTCCAGAAAGCAACTCATCTCCCGTTAATGCAGTCAATCGAAGAACCTGTTGTGTAAGGAAGTGGCACCAATTTGTCGAACTACCAACGAAGATTCCCGTTGGTATGGTTCTTTTAGTGAAGTGTGGAAGATACATATACGCCTGGTTTTTAAAGTTCGTATAACCCATCGAGGGAAATCCTTGATCTGACATAGAACCAAATTCATCGTGCTCATATACAACTTGATTTTTGTAGACTATAAAACCATTGTAAACGTGAGCATCATAAATTTTTGAGACACTAAAGGATGCGTTCCCAAGAAGGCTTGGTGTTGCTATGAAGTCGACCTTTTCTAAACGGTAACTATCAGCTTTTGGGGGGCAATCACTTTCTCTCTTTTCCAAAAAACTTTTTTTGAGGCGATGACGTAATTTGGGAGAGTCTACCCACACAAAAGCCATTTTCTTCGTTCTAGGACGCTCAAACTCTATCTCGCGATGCACGCCATCAAACAACGTCTCTACTCCAATCATTGTTGCACTTCGCGAAACCCAAACGCTAGACACACCCAAAATTTTGACTTTAATAGGACGCTTATCAATTTTTGGCACGTTGTTAATGTCAATTGAGATTGCAAGAAAGTGCTGTAGTAACTCTGCATTTCTCCTCTTTAAATTTCTTAAAAGGAATCCTATAAGGACCTTATAAGTGAGGGCGCAGGCGGTTTTTGGAGATTGATACTCTAGGGCTATTTCATTTAGCTTATATTTAACCCAAAAGAACAACTTATATTTCGCCTTAAAGGGGACTTTTTCTTCACAATTATCTAAGATACAAATGTCACTTACGCTGATTCTTTCATTTGAGGTGATGAAAAGTTTCATTTGGATACTAGGTATGGACCTATTAAAAGAGCATCGACATTGCCCTTCAAGAAAGATCTCACCGCGTCTCTTGGACTCATAACTATTGGCTCTTCATGATGGTTAAAACTTGTATTTATTATTCCAGGTATACCTGTGAGATTATAAAACTCTTTAATTATTGAGTGATATAGGGGATTTTCATCTTTAAAGACAATTTGAGGGCGGGCCGTATTGTCTAAGTGAACTGTTGCAGGACAAAGCTTCGCGAAATATGGAGTACATTGGTAGCAAATTGTCATAAATTTTGGAGATTGATGATTGAGTTCCCAACCGACAAAGCAATCTTTGGCTAGTTCGCTAATAGTTGCTGGCGCAAAAGGCATAAATTCGGTTCGATTCAGGCGTTGATTTAAGGAAGCATTGATGTTTGGATTAGAGGGATTTGCAAGTATTGATCGATTACCAAGCGCCCTTGGTCCGTACTCCATTCTGCCTTGAAACAGCCCTACTGTCTGATTGTTTTGAAGTAGTCTTGAGACTTCAGAAGGTATATCTTCGATGTTAACAACTGTGTAATTAATAGAACTAAGGTCAAGCTCTTCCTTTATCTCGTCGGTGTCGTACTCAGGACCAAGATACGAGTTTTTCAAATTAACCTGAGTGCCATCTTCAGCAAGTAACATGGCCTTGAGCGCCCCACCTAGAGCACTACCTCCATCTCCCATAGATGGGGCTATAAAGACGTTCTCTATTTGTGGAAGTTGAGCCAAAATCATGTTTGACTTCACGTTTGCCATTATTCCACCGGAGAGACATAGATTAGTACTGACTATTCCAAGTCTCTTTAAGTGATAAGTTAAATACTGAGTAAGGCAGGATTCCAGTAATTCTTGCGCTGCCCACGCAACGTCTTCAGGGCGGTATAAACCAGCCATCGACTTAAGTTCATCTGGAAAGCTCGAAATAAACGGAAGGTAAAATCCCCCATATTGAACTGTAAATTCACCACTTTCGACACAAAAATCTATTCCTGACTTTAAGAAATCGTAAAAATCGGTTTTTTCCCCTGAAGCTGCAAGACCTGTAACTTTTCCTTCGTGTTTATGTGGAGTGAAGCCAAGAATATTAGTGATGAAACCATACATCGCACCTAGACTCTTAAGCTCCGTGATCTGATTTACTAACTTAATGCTTGCGACGTTGGAACGTCTATCGGCTTCCCAAAGTGACATTGACATATAGTCCCCACGTCCATCAGCAACAAATATGAGGCTTTTGTCAAAAGGAGATGGGATGAAGGAAGTCAAAGCATGTCCTTCATGATGATTGACATAAATTAAATTCTTTAATTGAAAACCCATAGCGACTAAATTCTCTTCCAAAATTGCTCTATTCGAAACTATAGAAGAACATGAAGATTGAATTCTTTCTAAAACTTTACTTTGAGCGAAATTTCCTTGCTTTGAAATCTCTATTATATCTTTAGTCAATTCTGATAAAGTGTTGAACTCATTTAATCCCGCCCAGGCTGAGCATGCAATAATGTCGATATCTGAGACACTAAGGCTATGTTCTTCAAGAAGATAACTGATTGATTCGACAGGGAACCCACGAGTTGACTTTATTCTGGTAAACCTCTCTTCATTAACACAAGATACAAGCACACCATCAAGGATTAAGCAAGCTCCACTATCAATAGTATTTGCGACTCCAAGTATTTTCACAAGTCAACCTTAATTTTATCCATTATTAAATACTAACATAAACTACACTATATTATCATTCATTAGACCTGAAGGTTTTTTTAGTAAGCACATTTAATCACAAATCTAGGCATTTTCTACTATTTTTGATAAAATGCAAAATTAAATACAAATTAGTAAAAGATTAGGCACTAAGATTGACCTGTGATCATGCAACATAATCCTAAAATTATAGATTTAGGGAGTTAGAATTGACATTAACCTCTTTTGTGATTTATTTATTCCATAAACTCGGTATAGCCATAACTTCTGTAAAGAATCTAGAAAGACTACACCGCAAGCAGAGAGAATATGATCTAGTTTCGTCAGACTTAGATACTGCTCATAACGATATCGTACTTGTCTTGGAACTTTTTCAACTTGGAATGATATCTTCGCAAAACCATAAAGAACTAGCACAAACTCTCAAGTCTAGTAAGTCTCAACTGAGACAAGAGGTATTCTGTTTGATTTATAATAATTGGAAAAAGGAGGGGTTCTTTGTCGAATTTGGAGCCTATGATGGAATTGGTTGCTCCAACACCTTAGTGCTCGAAAAGCAATTTAATTGGACAGGAATATTGGCGGAGCCAAATATAAATTTTCATCGTGAGCTGCAAACTAATAGAAATTGTATTATTGAAACAGTTGCTATAGGAGGAAAGTCTAAGGATTCAAGATCGTTCCTTAACTATGGAAATCTTTCAAGTTTTGCTGAATATTCTGATACGGATGTTCATAACCGTAAAGATGGCACCTTAAGCAATGTTGAAGTTATAACTCTAACAGAGCTCCTGTATAGAAATAGTGCACCCAAAATCATTGACTTCTTGTCTATTGACACTGAGGGGTCCGAACTAGAGATTTTAACAGCTTTTAACTTTGATGAATACCGCTTTAATTTTATATGTGTAGAGCATAATCATACGAAAAATTACCATTTAATTTTGGATTTGATGCAAAACAATGGATACGAGGAAGTTTTGCTTTCATATTCTAAATATGATTCATTCTTCGTGCCTAAACGATTGTTCTAGTATTCAAGAATTAAAACCTCTTGTGAATCTAATAACACTAGACCGTCAAGTAGTTTTCGGTGAGTTATTAGTAAGTCTGCCTCAATTTTAACTTCCGCTATCTCAATCCATTTAGCACTTATATCCAACCCTGCTGGGCGTTTCTTTATTAAAGGGTCAGATACTTCAACCTGAAACTTGTGTTGTGCCAACATGTTAACTACTTCTATCATTTGGCTTCGCTCATAATTATCTGATCCTATTTTATAACTAATTCCATGAATTCTTATTGACTTTTTATCATTTAATCTTCGTAAAATTCTGTTAAAGAGTATTTTTGGTTGACGGCTGTTCACTAAAATTGTGGCAATAGCTAGGTCATGGGAGATATCTAATTCTCGACACGAAGCAATTAATGCTTCATTGTCGCGTGGAAAGCACGGGCCTCCAAATCCAAGTCCGGGTCGCAAATACTTATTACCAATCCTTGTATCTAACCCCAAGGCCTCTGCAACAATCTCGCCTCTTATTTTTTTATTCTTGGCACCTATCTCACCAATCAAATTTGCGAAAGATATTTTCATGGTTACAAAACAATTGACTAGAAGCTTTACTAACTCAGCTTCTTCAAAATCCAGAATTCTAATTTCTTTAACTTCTGTGACTGTCTGTTGGATAATCAGGTGTCTTTCGGAATCTTTTTTCTCCTCCACACCCACAAGTAACATATCTGGATTTTTTAGATTTTCTATAACACTACCTAATGCTATGAATTCTGGAGAGTAGATAATTCTCACTGTTCTCTCTCGCCATCCTAATTCTGATTCAATTTTTCTTACTAGTGGGATTAGTATTTTGGTGCATGTACCGGGCATCACAGTCGAAACTATCACTATGTCTAGACGATCTGGACAACAGGTCTGCCCTTCTATGATTGACTTTAGGGCATCAGTAACATAATTATTGAGGAAGCATCCCATAGAATCTGATGGAGTAGGAACAATTACATAAATTATATCCATATTGGTTAATTGGCTGTACTTAGAAGTAAAAGTTAAATTACCTTTGGTCTTGCTCAAGAAGGTAGATAAATTTGGTTCACTGGTTTGAAATTCACCTGAATCTAATCTGCTTATTAATTCATCATTTTTATCGACCCCTAATACATCAAAGCCACAATCCGCGAGTACAGCAGCCATCGGTAATCCTAACTTACCAAGTCCCACAACTCCGATTTTCATATGTCTCCTCTGACTCTTTTCTGGCACTAAGTTTACGTGCAGATAAAATCATTTATACTGTAAAGCTCAGAAACCTATAGACTACCCTAAAGTTTAAGACTTGGCCCAAGAATTCGGAAACTTGATTCACTATTTAGCTCAAATGACTAGGGGGCGCGTGGGGAAAAGACTAATTTCAAACCTGGCGGGCGGTTTAGGAAATCAACTAAATTGTTATTTCGCCGCTCTTTATTTTGCGCAAAAGTATGGTTACAGGTCTATCACCTTGAATAGCGGAACTGCAAATTCTATTCATGTTCTTCCAACCTCTCTAATGTCTATTTTGCCAAAAGAGATTAATTTGAAGAGTTCGAAATCCATCACCTTTAATTTCGAACACAAAACCACCAATTTACGCCTAAATGGAGTCCTCCGTTCGTTTGGTCCTAACTTCTACTCCCTAACACAATCCCTAAGGGGAATTATTGATGATAGTAGTTATACGTCTCTCCATGAGGACAGATACCATAAATTGCTTCAAGACAGCTTCAAAAGGGTTAGTATAAACGGTACTAGAAATATTAGACTTAACGGTTTTTTCCCTTCACAAAGGTTTTATCAAGAACTCGAGCCAGATTTATATTCAACCGATTCAATTTTACACTTTAGCAACATCCCTGCTTCTGAAGCGATCTCGTTTGATGAAATAAACTCTCTTCCGTATTGTGTTTTACATTTACGTGTAGGGGATTATAACCTTCCGGGTAGGAATAGCTTTGGAGTTCTCGACGAAAAATACTATCTAAATGCAATTTCGCGAATTAGAGAAGAATACCCCAGAATTAGTATTTGGGTGGTGAGTGATGACGAGTGGCTTGCATCGACAATTTATTCAAAACTTCTCTCTAAGGATGTCCATTTAATTCGTGGCTTAGATAAAAAATCTCCTCTCACTACTTTTGAATTTATTCGGAATGCGACTGTTGTCGTTTGTGCAAATTCAAGTTTTTCCTATTGGGCAGCTCGATTAAGTGTGAAGGTCAAGAGAACCATTATTCCTACTAGACCACACTTATCGGTAGCAGGCATGAAGTGTCTACCAAATCACTGGACTCAAGTGGAGAATGGTTTCTTATAATCAATTCTCTTATAGTTTAGAACAACATTATTACTATTGGACATTTGCATTGAAAAACGTACCTTACGGCTTATTTGATTATTTATAAATTATTCAACTCAGGGCTAAAACTCTATCTTGAATTCTTGTAATTTATAAGTATTGATGTATCGTTCAAACATGGCTAAGAAAATTCTTGTGTTGGGTGGGGGGGGGTTTATTGGCGGTTCCCTCGTGAAACGCCTCATGGAACAAGGTAATTTTGTGCGCGCCGCTGACTTAAAGGCTCACGAATATGGGATTGAGCCTACTGAAATGCTAATTGGCGATCTGTCTGAATATTCTTTTATGGAGTACGTCTTACAACTTGATGAAGGTCTTAGCTTTGACGAAATCTATCAATTAGCGGCTGACATGGGTGGTGCCGGTTATATATTTACCGGAAGTAACGATGCGAACGTAATGTCGAATTCAATTAGTATAAATGTGAATTTGCTCCGAGCATTGTCCAAAAAAATGGATTCGAAGTCACCAAAAATATTTTATTCAAGTAGTGCTTGTATTTATCCAGAAGAAATTCAATTAATTCCAAACAATTCTGGCTTAAGAGAGTCAGATGCTTACCCGGCGAATCCGGACAGTGAATATGGGTGGGAAAAACTTTTTTCTGAAAGGATATTTGCGGCATACTCTCGGAATTTTGGATTTGAAGTGCGAATTGCTCGTTTCCACAACATCTATGGTCCGTTTGGTACATGGACGGGAGGACGTGAAAAGGCTCCTGCAGCAGTATGTCGAAAGATTGCTCAAGCCGTAAACGGCGATGAAATTGAAATTTGGGGAGATGGTGAGCAGACCCGATCTTTTCTATTTATTGACGACTGCTTAGATGCTGTGCAAAAGTTGATGATGTCTGACTATTCGCAACCAATTAATATTGGATCCGAGGAAATGGTATCAATCAACAAACTCGTAGAAATTGTTGCTAAAATTGCAAATAAGGAATTAGGTATAAAACATATTACTGGCCCACAGGGTGTTCGTGGCAGAAATTCCAATAATGACAGAGTGAGGAAATACATAGGCTGGGATAGTCTCATTTCCTTAGAAGAAGGCATGAGGCGTACATATCAATGGATTGAACATCAAGTTCACTTAGGCTAGATGAAGCTTAAAAATATCCGAAAGTGATATTGATTGGGATTGTAAGCATTTGAGGTGGATCTGTTAAAAATTAATCTCATATTACACATTTTTTGTAACGCAATAATTGGGCCGTAAGAGTTTCCTAAATTACTAAGGATCTACAGACTTTCCAATATACATTCTACTTAATGAATCTAACATGCTTTGCTGGATTTCCAATAACTAAACTATGAGGCTCAACATCCTTTGTAACAACAGCGCCAGCACCAACCATGCTTCCCTCTCCAATAGAGACTCCAGGTAGAACGGTTGCATTAGCACCAATTGAACATCCTTCTCTTAAAATAGTTTTCTCAGGTAGCTTATCCCGTCTACCACTCTGTGGAAATTTATCATTTGTAAAAGTGGCGTTTGGACCAACAAAAACATTGTCACAGATTTCAATTCCAGACCAGAGATAGACTCCAGATTTCAATGTAACATTATTGCCAATCACTACGCCGGTTTCAATCAAAACAAAGTCACAAATATTGCAATTTTTCCCAATTAGAACACCCTCCATCACTCTAGCAAACTGCCAAACTCGTGTCCCTTCACCTACCTCGGAATCACAAGAAGCAAGAGGGTGAATAAAAAAACTCATTCGCTCTGGATTTCGCAATAGAATTGGTTCACAGCATCAAAGTATAGTTAAAGAGGAATCTATGAACAACAGGTTCTTTCCTTCAGGCTAGCAAGTTAGATTTCCTGTTGAGCCGCCCATGAGAATCGAACTCATGACCTTCGCTTTACGAGAGCGACGCTCTACCGACTGAGCTAGGGCGGCGGTGAATTTAAAGCTATGAAATTAGGAATTAATCCAAGCGTACAACGCCATTAGGCGTTGCTAGGTGAACTGCTACAAGTCCGGTTTCTCCATCGCTTGCTACTGAATCAACCCATTGGATCTCAACACCATCAAATGCTTTGGAGAGATCAGAGCCGAGCCACTCTTCAATTGTCTTCTCATCTCCTGAAATCTCAATCTTTACTATCTCAGCAACTGCCTTCCCGTCATTTGATGGGTGATCACTTGACATCCATTGAATAAAGAAAGGTAGTTGTGAATCATCTAAA
>Ga0214923_10002539_pt1 | contig 24111 bp, 22 predicted proteins | sample LL1510_MetaG_FD_177993 | JGI IMG/M metagenome (GOLD analysis project Ga0214923, IMG submission 177993) | Freshwater microbial communities from Lake Lanier, Atlanta, Georgia, United States - LL-1510 | ecosystem: Environmental > Aquatic > Freshwater > Lake | place: USA: Georgia | collected...
ACCAGTACTGTGCGTCCTGTCCGCCCTGTACAGATGACCGGTTTGCGGTGCGCCTGGCGTACCGAGACAGCTGGGAGCCGGGGTGTTGTACTGCCGAGTCGTATGAACCCCGGGTGTGGTACTGGGAGTATGAACCTGCTACCATGGGTCGCACCACCACATTAACGTACCTCAAGGAGCGCAACCTGTACCGAGAGCTGTACAACCACCCCTTCCCCTACTCCTGGCCTCAGTACAAGTAGGGCTGAGACAACTGAGGCAACGGTGGCATCATCATGGGGGGACACTTGCACCCTGGTTTCATCAACGTAATAACAATGTTAATAAACACTGTGAAAAACACAACAATAATAAGAATGATTAAAATACCGATCATGCGTTTCAGCTCCTTGTCTTCTGTGTTGGTGCTGGTGCCTAGTGACGGGTCCACAACAATGCGCGTGCGTTGTTTTTTTGGCGGTAACGGTCTTTGATCTTCATAACCAAACGGCTGTTCCTGCATTTTTTTTTACACCAATACAAATTAAAAAATACGCGTTACGTTCATGTCATCTATACGCCGCCGCCAGAGTAGGTCCCGGTCACGGTCCCGGTCACGGTCACGGTCCCGGTCACGGTCCCGGTCACGGTCCCGGTCCCGGTCACGGTCTCCTGCTAAAAACGTAGTATACTTGACACGTTCCAATAAAACAGACAAAAAGTTCAAAGTGCTTGTGGGGAACAAAACCGTGCACTTTGGAGCAGCAGGCATGAGTGACTATACTCTGCATAAAGATCCCATGCGTAAAGCAAGGTACGTCACACGCCATCAAAAACGAGAGCAGTGGACCAAGTCCGGAATGACATCTGCTGGGTTTTGGTCCCGGTGGATTTTGTGGAACAAACCCTCTCTTGACGCGTCCATTAGAGACACGGCACACCGGTTTGGAATTCGCATTGTACGGAAATCCTTTTAACTCACTCACATGTACAAGTGGTGTCTGTGAGTAGTGTATTTATTAATAAATATTGTTATAAAACTCGGCTTTTTTTCTAGCTAGCTTGTCAACCAGTTCATTATATTTGTTACCAGAGTGTCCGCGCACCCACTTCCAGTTCAACGTTTTCCCAGACGCAACACTATCATACTCACTCCACATGTCCAAATTGGCGTTTCTCTTCCACAGGCGTTGCGCGCAATTCAAAACCCATAAACTGTCTGTGTACACCTCAATGACACCCGTGCAAAGTTTTAAAACATGTAGCGCTTCAATAACAGCTCTCAACTCCATTCGGTTGTTTGTTGTGTATAACTCTCCACCCGTGAACGAGTCAATGTGATCATCATGAACAACAACAAACGCCCAACCACCAGGTCCTGGATTTTTAAAACAAGACCCATCTGTGTACACTTGCACAACTGAAAGTGTAGTAGTTGCCATTCGCACACCAAATAACACACCTCTTTATGTAAAAAACAAAGTTTTTCAAATGTAAATGTATGTCTGCATCTGACCCAATTTTTTGGGAGTTGACAAAAGTTGGTCAAGTGTCTGACCCAACTTTTTTGGAGTTGACAAAAGTTGGTCAAGTGTTTGACCCAACTTTTTTGGAGTTGACCAAAGTTGGTCAAGTGTCTCACTCAACTTTTTTAGAGTTGACCAAAGTTGGTCAAGTGTCTCACTCAACTTTTTTAGAGTTGACAAAAGTGGGTTGGGTGTCTGACCCAACTTTTTTTGGAGTTGACAAAAGTTGGTTGGGTGTCTGATCCAACCTAAGTTGGAGTTGACAAAAGTGGGTTGGGTGTCTGACCCAACTTTTTTGGAGTTGACAAAAGTTGGTCAAGTGTCTGACCCAACTTTTTTGGAGTTGACAAAAGTGGGTCAAGTGTCTCACCCAACTTTTTTGGAGTTGACCAAAGTTGGTCAAGTGTCTGACCCAAGTTGAGTTGGAGTTGACAAAAGTTGGTCAAGTGTCTGACCCAACTTTTTTGGAGTTGACAAAAGTTGGTTGGGTGTCTGATCCAACCTAAGTTGGAGTTGACAAACATTTAACCAACCCCTCCCCTCTTTTTAGACGGTAGTTTTTTTATTTCAATTTGTTGTACGCAACAATGTTTTCTACATTAAACTGGGTGTCATTACATAGTTGTTGAATGTTGGCCGCTATTTCATCATAGAGTGCCATGGCTTGAGGCACGTGACCATACGACTTGGCTAGGTGTGCCCGGAGAACACGAACACATTCAATGACAATACCAATGAGTTTGGCGACATGTTTTAACTTTGTAAAGTTATGGTTAGCTTCAGCATCAGACATGATGTAGATGAGATGTGTTGCTGCTTCTGCAAGGCGCTCAAAGGTAGCGACCGCAAAGTGGGCATAGTCTGATAGAGAGGCAATAAGGTGATACCAGTCCTCATTGTACTCCAAGTAATGAGACAAGGCCGGTGACAAGTATTTAATAGGCGTTTTTGGTTTGTTTTTTAAAAGTGATTGCAACCCCCACAACCCACCAGCAAACAGCACCACAGCTCCTGTCCCTTTTAGCGCCTGTTTGATACGAACCGGATCGTTCTTAAACTCTACCAGCTTCTCAGTAACTTGTTGCATCATGTTTGTTTTGACGTTTAATTAAAAAAACTCTATTTTTTTTGGTGTTTGGTGTAATAAATGAACTTTTACTGCAGGCTGTATAAGCAAGATGTAAAAGGGGTGCCACGTGTTTGGACAGCTACTGTTACTAGTGGAACAGTGACAACAAGTTGGGGTCAGGTTGGAGGCAAGATGCAAGTTCAAACCAAGGCGTACACAGAGGGCAAACAAAAGCGGACACCTCATGAGCAGGCTATTTTTGAGACCAAAGCGGTGATTTTAAAAAAAAAACGGGAGGGCTGGACACAGGAGGAGGACTCGGCTGCTACTGCTGGGTCTGTGAGAGGAGAAGAAAAAGAAGAGCGCAACCCTGTGCTGGAAATTCGGCCACTCCTAGCCCGGTCATTTGAAACCAAGTTAGTAGCAGGTCCGTGTTTTGTGCAACCCAAGTTAGACGGCATGCGGTGCATCGCGGACATTGAAACAGGCACACTGTGGTCCCGGGGTGGTAAAGTTATCACAGAACTACCTAGGTTACAAGCAGCTGTCAAGGCGCTGTATGGCTTCACGGTGCGTTATTTGGATGGAGAGCTCTATGTTCCTGGAAAAACGTTTTCGGAACTTGTGTCTTTGGTGCGTAACGGTGCTGATTTAGAAGTGCAGTACTTTGTGTATGACTGTGTAATGAGTGCGCCGTTTTCAACGCGTCATGGTCACTTGCAGGAGCTGTTTTGTACAGCGCCGTTGGTGCTGGTTCCAACGCTGTACACCACAGCCGACCAGATTGAGGGGCACCACTTGGAGTTTTTACGTCAAGGGTTTGAGGGCACCATGGTGCGCACAGACAAAGAGCTGACTTACCGTCAGGGTGCGCGCTCCTCCAGCTTATTAAAACTTAAAAACTTTCAAGATCAAGAATTTTTATGTACGGGCGTGAAACAAGAAAAACATGAAGACACACTAGGGTCTCTGGAGTGTGTAACAGGTAATGGTCAAGTGTTTAATGCACGGCCCAAGTTGTCTGACGAGGAACGCCTGGAGCTCTGGCGGCATCCGGAGCGGGTGGTGAACCACTGGGTTACAGTCAAGTACTTTGAAATCACAGACGCAGGCGTGCCACGTTTCCCAGTTGTCACGAAACTCCGTCCCTTACAGGATTTACCCTCTCAATAAAAAAAACATGTTTACTGTTTTTGTTCTTGCTGCTGCTGCTGCTGCTGCTGCTGCTGCTGCTGCTGCTGCCTGTTTTGAAGCAGTTGTTTCATAGAGTCACGCAGCGCCTCGGCACGCTTCCTAACTTCTGCTGTGGTCAAGGAAGGGTTTTGTTCCATGGCCTTTTTGCGGGCTTCCAGCAGGGCGTTGCGCTTCTCTTGTTTCAGCTGCTCCTGTTTTTGATGGTACTCTTTGCTAGCCTGAGCAGCCACCTGCAGTGCGTACGTTTGAAACTCGTTTACAACAGGCACCACACTCTTGACACCCACCACCGGAAACGGCGTCACTGCTAGGGCACGAACATTGTTTGACTTTTTAGCTAGGTCAGCCACCGCTTGAATATTTTGTTGGCGCACGGTCTTGCGGGGCACCGGCTTGGGTTCTGCCTCCTCCTTTTGTACCTTCATGATTTTGCGAGTCACGGGAACAATACGGCTGGGAGGCACCCTCCGGGCTGCACGAATAAGCGCACCACGCTCCTCCAACGCCTTTTTGCGTGCCTCGGCCACCTGTTGTGCTTTAGCCACGGTTTGCTTGGCTACCGCCCGTTGAACCGAGGTGCCTTGGCGTTGATTGACGCCCTTGGCAGACAACTTGGCAATCAACTGCTGCTGTTTGTCAGAGTCAACTCGGGAGCTGCCGGTTGTAACCACAACCGGTGAAGGAGAGCTTTTAGAAGCCTCCAGCCGCTTTTTCACCTGCTCGGCATGTGTGGCTGCACTTGCTGCTGCATTTGGTGCTCCACCATTTGGTGGTACCACCACCACCGGCTTATGCCGTGCATGGCGAGACAGGGGCACCGGCGCCGGAGGAGGCAGACCTTGCTGACGTGCTTCAATTTGAGCCATTTTGTTGCTGTGTCTAATGCGCTCGTCTGCCAGCAACGTGCGCACGTGTTCCTCCGTAGGTGACGGAAACCCGGGCTCAGCATTAGCCCAAATGACCTTTTCAAGCACCTCCCGACGAATGTCCGCTTCTAGTCGTCTCATAATAATACGGCGTTCCAAGGACACCGCGTGGTTAGACAGGTTTGGAGTGTCACCAACCAGGCGTTGCTGCACCAACTCCTCACGCTGCTTCAACAGGCGGTGTTCATCACTCAAGTACCTGCGCTCCAGGTGGCCCCGCTGGTTGTCAGCCACCTCTTGTTTGATTTGGTGGCGCTTCTCTGCACTGACTCGTTCCCCCTTGGGTAACCGGGACTGAAAAAACGCTATCTTGCGTTTTACAGAGTGAACATAGCGTGCGTTGAGCTTTTCCTCTGTTTTACTCCTCAGTATGGCTTCACGTTCCTGGACTCTGGGGTGAGCACTGTCTTGTGCCACCTGCTGCTCCACCTCTGCTTGAATCTCTGTAAGTTGAGACTTGAGCTCCTCTGTGGTGCGGGGCACAGGTTTGATGTGCGGATGAACCACCCGCCCCAGCTTGTCTCTGATAAACGCTTGAAACCGGGTGACCTTTTTAGAGGCTTTAACGTCGCCTAGCTCTTGCACTGACAGGGCCCCAGCGGCAGCCGCCTGTTTTCCAGGGTTCTTTGTGATCACAACCACCCGGGTTTTGTTGATTGTCTTTACCGAAGCGGCGCTGGTGACACCAGTAGTGCGTGCCCGAGCTTTTTGATTCAAGGGTGACACCGACAGTGCCGGTGCAGGTGATTTAATAGTGTATGGAACAACCACAGGGGCAGGGGCAGCCGCAGGGGCAGCCGCAGGGGCAGGAGCAGCCGCCTTGCCTTCTGCTGAACCAGGAGGGCGACGTACCTTTACTTTTCTTTCTTCACGCATGGCAGCAATGCGTTGTTCTATGGAGGCTACGCCAAGGGGCAGTGCGCGCACAGACAGGGAGGGAGCAGGCGGAGGCACAGCAACTAGTGCTGGAGGTGCCGGAGGTGCCGGAGGAGGTGCCGACTTGGACTCTTCCACCCCAACTGGGGCCTCTGAAGGAACCGGTGCCTTGACCTCTTCTTTGACCTCTTCTTTGACCTCTTCTTTGACCTCTGAAACGTCTGAAGGCACCTCTGACGCAGGAGCAGAAGGCGCCACATCAACTTCAGGGACTTTAGAGACTTCAGGAACTTCAGAGACCTCTGGCACCCCACCCTCTTTGGTTTCCTCCACCCCCAATGAGGAGGGTGCTGCTGCTGCCTTGGGGATCAAATTGGCAAGCAACGCATTCAGGTCGTCTGCAGACGCACCACTTTGAGACGCCGCCGTTAATGCTGCCACAAGTTCAGGAGACAGTGATGACAAATCCATGTTGATTTTTTTATTTATTCACACTATATTTTTTTTTTATTACCACACGTTACTTACACACTGCACGCCGAAATGTTGGGGTTCCGCTGTGGGAGGCACGCGCCGGCTGTCATACTGGCCTGGGGGAGCGGGGCAAAAGCCCCCACTTCCATAGCTGGAGGGTACGGCACACTGTTCAGGGCTGTCATGGTGTTCCGGGTGGGCCCGCTGTTCTCAATGATAGAGCCATGAAAGGCGTTCATTTGCACTGCCGGCGGAGGGGAGCCCAGGAGGGTTGTTGACACATCCACATCACCTATGTTCACGTTGTACATCCCCTGACGCTCCGTGTATTTGATGGGGCTCTGCCGGAACGCCGTCTCTGTGTTAATCACTGATGAGGCGCTCTTGTAGTACGGGTAGCGCGCAGACGACGCACAGCTGCCACCATACTGCAGGGAGCCCTTGTCTGGGCGGGCACCCAGGGTGTTGGTGTTCTTGCAGTTTAACCCCTGGGTAATGGCAGCGAACTGGTCCATAGGGTATCTGCCAATGTTGGCAAAGATTTGGTCACGGGGGCTCACGTTATAATCAGCCCCGTGCTTGGTTGTAAAACTATCCCGGTAAATTTGATTGAATTCTGCAGTATATTGATTACCGGGAGGCAGGCTTACAAACGCGGCATCCACAGGTGACAGTTGTGAAAAGTTAACAGTCGTCGACATGAAATGTTTTTTTATTTACTAAAGAAGATAATTTCTTACGACACTTGACTTTGAAACTCCTGTTTGGTAAAGGTAATCACATCCGTCAAAATTTCAGACGGTGCCACCGGCACGTACTTGCTTGCCACCAAACTAAAAAACCCGTACTCCGCCCCCCCAATCACCATGAAAATCAACAGGTTTTCCAACACCACACCCGGCGGCCAGCCGCTGAACATTAACTTGGTGACGTCGCCCTTGCAGTTCATACGCAGCATGAGCAGCATGGAAAGTAGCACCGCCACCAGGATGCCAATAATAAAGTACGCCGCCCCAAAGATCCACTGGTTTTGCACCCGCACGGCGTCACTGGGGCCCTGGTAAATCCCAGCCAGCACCTCCAACTCGGGTTGCAACGACTGCAACAACGGCTTTAACGCCCCGCTGCTACTGGTGTTGGCACTGCTTAACGTTGGGGGCAGGTTTTGACTCAACAGGTTGTTGACATTACCCTGCAGCGCGTCCACCTCCGTGGGTGAGATCACAAACTGGAACAACAGAGTCAATGCCGTGAACAGCACCACCACATGAAACACCACGTTCACAGCAAACGACGTTTGATGGTCTACCTGAGTCAACTTGTCTAAAACTTGACGACTCATTTTATATATAGGTAGTTGTAAAAATAAAATGTCCACAGACAGCCATAACACGCTAACAAACAACAAAAGTCATGCACTGGAGATTGGGTCCAACGTGCTGCTCCATGTCTGCTTTTTTTCACTGTTTGTGTGCATCTTCTTCTTTGTAGCCGCCAGCCGGGTGGAAAAGAGTATTGTGCAGAACCAGGTGAAAGCCACGGTGCAAGAGCTGGTTCAAGAAATTAAAAACGTCATCCCCCCAGCAGAGCGGGACGCCCTGAGTGCTGTCATGCAAAACCTGTCTGCGCCTGACATGAGTAAACAGGACGCTGACGCCGCCGCAAGCAACAAAAAACTAGTGGAGCTCTCCTGTGCAGTCCTTGTCCCCGTGGCAGTGGTGGGAGTCATCATTGTCCTAGCGGCGTACTACGGGTACAAACACAAATACAAAACACCCCCCGACTACTCCCTAAAACGCTTGTTTGCTCAAAACGGGATTGTGCTTGCCTTTGTGTGCCTCACAGAAACCCTGTTCCTTCTTGCTATCGCCGCCAACTACAAGTCCTTGGACCCTCAAGTCGTGAAACGGGTGGTTATTAATAGCCTCCTCTCCTATTCTAAATCCTAAAACAAAAAGAGACAGACACACACAGCGTTCAAATTTCATGAAAATAAATACAGTTGCTCTGGTTTTTTTTTGAGGCAGCAGTGTAAAAACAAACGTCCCCCCTCCTTCCTCATTCACTCCATGGATTTTGTAGGCTTTGTAACGTTCACGCGGACGTACGCACGCAAGGTGGACCCATTGAACCCCAGCAGCCGGGTGGAGACGTGGGAAGAAGCCATTGAGCGCATTATTACTGCTAGTGACACCCAGTTGCACGTGGCGTTTACAGAGGGAGAGAAGGAGCAAGTGCGTACCATGATGCGTGACCTCAAGGGCCTGCCTGCTGGTCGGTTCCTGTGGCAGCTAGGGACTGAGACTGTGTCTAAACTGGGGCTCCTGTCCCTGCAAAACTGTGCGTTTTGTGTGGTGGACACCCCGGTGCGCCCATTCACCTGGGCCATGGACTGCCTCATGCTGGGGTCGGGGGTGGGCTTTAACATTGCACCAGAGCACATTGCCAAGCTACCCCAAGTGAAACCCGCGCAGCTCACCATTGAACGAGTGGACACCAAGGACGCTGACTTTATTGTGCCCGACTCCCGTGAGGGCTGGGTGAAACTCCTGGGCAAGGTGCTGAAAGCCCACTTTTACGCCGGCAAGGGCTTTTCGTACTCCACCACGTTACTGCGCTCCAATGGTGCGGCGATCAAGGGCTTTGGCGGCTCCGCGTCAGGGCCTGAAATCTTGTGCAAAGGCATGAACTTTATTAACAAGATTCTGAACAGCCGGGCTGGCCGGCCGTTGCGCTCCGTGGATGCCCTGGACATTATGAACATCATTGGCATGATTGTGGTAGCGGGTAACGTCCGGCGGAGTGCCCAAATTGCGTTGAGTGTGGCCGCAGACACGTACTTTTTACGAGCCAAGCGCTGGGACTTGGGGAACATCCCTAACTGGCGGTGCAACTCCAACAACAGCATTCTGTGTAACAACACGGAGGAGTTGCCAGCTGAGTTCTGGGAGGGCTACCAGGGCAACGGGGAGCCGTATGGGTTGATCAACCTGCCGCTCAGCCGGGCGTGTGGCCGGTTGGGGGAGCCGCAGTACCCTGACCCGGAGGTGGAGGGCTACAACCCGTGTGCGGAGCAGAGCTTGGCCAACTTTGAGACCTGTGCCCTGGGGGAGCTGGTGCTGCCACGCATGACCAGTGAAGACGACCTGTTCCGGTGTGCCACACTGCTGTACCGCATCATCAAGCACTCCCTGAGACTCCGGTGTCACCACCCTGAAACGGAAGCCATTGTGCACAAAAACATGCGCATGGGGCTGGGCATTACCGGGTACCTTCAAGCCACGGAGGAGCAGCGCTCCTGGCTGTCATCGGTCTACGCCCGCCTGAGAGCGTTTGATGTGCAGTACTCCGCGGAGCATGGCTGGCCCACGTCCATCAAACTCACCACCGTGAAGCCCAGTGGCACGCTGTCGCTCCTTGCGGGCTGCACTGCGGGGGTGCACCCAGGGTACGCCCGGCACTACATCCGCCGCATCCGGTTTGCTGCCGAGAGCCCACTTGTCCCGCTGTGCCGCAGCCATGGGTACCACGTGGAGTTTGTGAGGCAGTTTGACGGCTCCCTGGATCACTCCACCGTGGTAGTGTCCTTCCCGTACAAACTGCCAGACAACGCCATTATTGCCAGCCAGGTGACGGCACTTGACCAGCTGAACTTTGTGCGACGGCTGCAAACAGAGTGGAGTGACAACTCTGTGTCCTGCTGCCTGGTGGGTGACAGCTTGGTGCACACGAACACGGGGTTCAAGTGGATCAAGGACATTTGTGATGGCGGTACCTTTATGGGAGACAATTTTTTCAAGCACAAAATGAAGGTGGTGTGCCATGAGGGCGACCTAAAGCAGTCCAACTTGTACTTTTTGAATGGTGAGGCACCCACGTTTAGACTCATGCTAAGCAACGGCACGTACATTGAGGCCACTGGGGAGCACCGGGTGCAGGTGATTAATACTGAAACACGTACCATTGAGTGGCAGAAACTCAAGGACATTACCTTAAATACATATGTGGTGTCTCGTTTGGGACTGAACATTTGGCCTGCTAGCCGTGTTTTGTTTTTTAACAATGTTGAGATTGACATTCCAAACACGGCGTCCATGTATGCTATCAACATGCTCTCACTTGCTCAATGGGCAACTGGGAGCGAGTCTCGGTTTTTGGAACGCGTGGGAACACTGCTGCCCCGAGAGAAGCCAGACTTTGTGCTGGGACTTTTACATACCGAGTGGGGGGCTCTTGGCTCTACAGGCATTCCCAGGTTTGTGTCTGAAGGCGGGCGGGAGGTGGTTCTAGTGTACTTGGCGTCCGTGTTTTACTACACCCATGAGCTGGTCAACGGTGAAAAGTGCATCTTCCTGTTGATGGCTCGTTACAACACGGCTTTACTGCTTCAAACGCTGTGGAACAACTTGGGAGTGGCTGTCAACCTTGTTTCTTGCAATGATGATGACAGTTTGTATAATCTGGAGGTGATGGGGGAGCACATGGTGTCCGTATTGTTCTCTTTGGTGTTTTCAGTCTCTTACACTGCTTTCCAAAAGCGTATTTCAAACTTGTTGTACCCTGGGAGGTCTTTCAAGGCGTTTTTTCATGAGCATGTGGTCCCGGAGCAGCGTGAACGGCGTTTGACAGGGTATGTGCCGGAGATGGGGTTGCGAGCTGAGTTTTACCGGAACGGCTTGCCCACTCTAAGGTCCCATGAGTTTAAGAGGCGCATGGAAGCGGCGTGCAGCCATCATGATCAGAACCTGGACAGACAAGTGCTGGCACAAATGTGTGATTTACAAGGAGAAAGATGGCAGGACTTGGCGGCTCGGTTTTTGGACCCGACGTTCATGTTTTACCGGGTGATTGACGTTCGGGTGAACATTGATCCTGTGCCCACCTACGACATTTCAGTACCGCTGGTGAACTCGTACCTCATTCAAAACGGCGTTGTGAGCCACAACACGGTGTACTACAAAAAGGAGGAACTCCCGGACATTAAGCGCTGGCTGGCAGAGAACTATGAGAACAACGTGAAAACCTGTTCCTTCCTGTTGCACAATGAGCACGGGTTTGATCAAGCCCCGTTGGAGGAAATTAGTGAACAAGTGTACGCCCAAATGGTGGCAACCACCCAGCAGTTCTCCCTGGGCGCTCCAGCAGCAGTGGTTCAACAACAGCAGGAGGAAGATGAGGACATTCAAGAAATTGACTGCCCCGGCGGCGTTTGCCCCGTTCGTTAAGGAAAAAAAATAGAGTGTTTATTAAATAAAAATGAACATCACGGATGACATTAATACCCTGTACTTGTTGTATGAGTTTGCACACGTTGTGCCCCGCCCACCTAGTTTAAACCCGCTTGAAAACATTTTCCCCATAACTCGCGAGTTGTTGGAAAACCTGATCAACCTGGTTGCCCAGAGCGAGACTGCAGCCGGCAAACAAGCTGGTGCCAGGAAGCAAAAACAGCTTTTAAAAGTCTATCTGCAGGTCATGTACGTGTACGCCTTTCGGCAAGACTTTGTGCCACAAGACATTGTCACAAATGATTTTTTTACATTTACATGGAACACGTTCCAGGCGTTGGACGTGCGTAACCGTAAACAAAATCAATTAAAGTCTTTGTTTTTTCCGTATCTTGACAAGGTTGTGCCCGCACCTACAGACACTGCCACTGCGCTCTATGTAGATACTAGTGTTTTACGTTTGGAACAAGGCAGCTCAGTGTATTCTGTTCAAAGTAAAGGCTTAACGCCTGTTTCTAGTTGTTGTTTAACCGTGCCGGCTACCGTTGAGAAAGTGGCTTCAAAAGAAGAGCATCCTTTTGTTTTGGACAACGGTTTCAAGTTGTTTAGGACGCTTGTACAGGGAGATGATTTGAAAGTTATAATCAACTGGTTACAACAGCGGTCCATGGCGTTTTATGATGCTGTTGGACCTCTGCCGGATCTTCCAGGGACAGAGGTTGTTCCAGAGCCAGACACCCCCATACCTGTTTTTACGGAACGGAGAGAGTACCACGGCCCCCAAAACCAGGGGAACACCTGTTATTTAGACTCGGCGATTGTGGCATTGTTGTATTTTCCCTGTCCTCAGCTCCTGAACCAGTTGTTTGCGGGTTTCATGGACTACCCTGCGCACTTTATGGAGGTGTATGGCAACAACTTGTTTATTACACAGGAACTCAAACGAAAGATTGTAAACTACTATGACCGGGTTCAAAAAGGAACGCAGACTGTCAAAGTGGGTGCCCTGGTGTATTTAAATGACGTGTTGAGAACTCACAAACGCAACAGGCGCCAGGGGTTGCAGGCTTTACAGAACTTTTACACTGTCATTAGCGGCAACAAGTCACAAGAGGCAATGAAGAGAGCGGTGACTGACATACTACAGTGTTTAAAGGACAGCAGCGCGTTGTACACAACCGTGTTTGAACTGGGACGAATGGGGGAGTCCGAGGTGGTGTTAACCTTTTTAGCCAACATGTTGGAACTAAAACACACCATTCAAAGGTCTAGTTTCTACTTTAATCCAGGCTCAGATGAGGTGGAACGAGTACATGAAACAAGAGTCATTTCTAACTCTTTTTTTACCATGTTTGTTGTGCCCACAACAAACGTTCCACGTGACGGTTTTGCGTTGTCTTCCTTGGTCACAAACACGTCGGAGGATCAGGTGTTACCCGACGGTTTTAAGGTTCATGGCAAACCGTTTGTGTTACAGACCTTTACAACAACCTTTGGGATTGATAGTGGAACGGTGTTACTGGGGTTTGAAGCCAAGCGGCTGGTAACCATAAAAGGTCAGGAGGTGTTTGTAAACACCAAAGTGGTGCCTGATAAAAGGTTAACAGACACTTTCACTGGCAAAACGGTGGAACTAACGGCCGTTATAATTAACACCAACCATAACGGCCATTTTTACACGGTTGTAAAGCACAACCAGAGTTCAGAGTGGTATTTGTATGACGACATTAGTGCAACAACCTTACGTTTTTTGGGGTCATATAAACAAATGATGGAGCATCGTCAAATAGGTGACGCGGTAAAAACCAATGGATCTTTATACATTTATTCAATCAAGAACTAGAGAAATGAGTGGGGGGAGGAAAAAAATCCTTAGCAGGGAAAAAATCCTTAGCAGGGAAAAAATCCTTAGCAGGGAAAAAATCCTTAGCAGGGAAAAAATCCTTAGCAGGGAAAAAATCCTTAGCAGGGAAAAAATCCTTAGCAGGACCCCTTCTTAAACCGGATCTTCTTGCCGCCGCAAGAGCCACAGGTGCCGGTTTCGGCGTTGCGGGACTTGCCGCCCTTGCCTGCAATGCACGTGTCTTGCAGGTCCTGGGTGCTGGTGCGTCGGCGGCAGCGAACACAGTAAATCTGTCCGCCCTTGCCTCCCTTACTGGAGCTCCGGCTCCGGCTCTTGGAGCGGGAGCGGCGGCGGGGGCTCCGGCTCTTGGAGCGGGAGCGGCGGCGGGGGCTCCGGCGCTTGGCCGCAGCAGCAGCAGCACCACTCCGGCTCCGGCTCCGGCTCCGCTTGACACTGCGGCTGCGGCTCCGGCTCCGCTTGACACTCCGGCTCCGGCTCCGGCTCCGGCGGGGACTTTTTCGTTGAGCACTTCTTTTACGAGACTTGGCCATGTTGTATTTTTTTATTATAACTCAACATTTTTTATCAACACTTTTTGGATAAAAAAAGAGCTGGGAAACCAAAAGGGTGGCGGCAGCATGGAAGTTAGGAATCATTGTTCTCAACGTCTGTTGATGAACAACTACGATGGCTCCAGTTGTTTCATGAACTCTTTATTGGTGGCTCTGTTTTTTCCCAACAAGTTGCACGTGTTTGACAGGTACCTGTTCCAGGGCATTCGCACCCAACACCCGTCAGCGTACAAAGATTTGGGGGAGGTGTTGCAGATTGTGGCCAAGTGTGTGCGGGGAGAGGTGCGGGGTGATCATTCTGCGTACATGGCGTTCCGACCGCTGCTGTCCAACTACTTGCAACAACTGGCGGGCGTGGACTTTTCAGTGGGTCAACATGACCCTAACGACCTGTATGAAGCTCTGCTGAGGGCATGTAACATTGGAGGCGTGTTTTTAACTCAAAAAAGGGTAAGCAGTGTGTACACTGACGGCAAGAGCACTCAAAGTGTGAGCACCGATGAAATGTACCGCTACAGTGTGTTCCACTCCGTGTCCTCTGGAAACACCAAGTTTGAGGCTTTGTTCCCGTTGGTTGAAAAGTTGGTGCTACAGCGGGAGGAGGTGTCGGCGGCTCCAGAGGTGTCGGCGGCTCCACCTGTGTTGTTGCGGCAACAAACGGTGACCGAGTTTTTGGGGGGGCCAGTGGTGGTGTTGACACGGGAGGTGCTGGTACCCAACCAGCCCCCGGTGCACTACGGGCGCTATGACCCTGGCAGGCATGCGTTCTACCTCCCGCTGCTGAACACTGTCAAAAAACAGATACACTGGTACGAGCTCCAGTCGGTGCTGTGCTGGCAGGGCCACCTGTCCCTGCGTGGCTCAGTAGGACACTACGTCTGTTTTGTGTATGATGACCAGCAACACATTTGGTGGCACTACAACGACTTGGGCACTCTGTCACTACAACAGGTGGACAACCCAGAGGCTCACCCAGCCTACAACCCCTCTGAGCATGGTGTCATGTTTTTTTATAAACTACTGGCTGAACAGCCCCATGCGGTGCCACATGACAAGTAAGGGCACTGACAAAATACAAAGCACATAAAAACACACACAATAAAGTACAAATACAATGTCTTTGTGTAACGGTAGCGGCATGGGTGGCAGAACAGTATGACAGAGGTCACAGGTGAACGACCCCTCTGGCTTGGTCATGAGCCACAGCAACAAACAGGTGCGGTGAACAAACTTCATGCTACCTGTGCAAGCACAGGGGGTGATCATGCCCTCCGGGTGCTCCTCACTCCAACAAAACTTGCACTGTTTTTCCATAAAACGTTTTTCCACAAAAAAAGGTGGACAGACGGGTGTGTTACTTTACTTGTTCATGACCCTGTTGTTCTGCATTTTTGGCATTTTTTTGGTGCTTCAAACGTTACAGCTGGTGTTACTGCTCTACATCCTGTACAAGCTCCAGCAAGACAAGAACTCGGCGGTGACCTTTTGTAAGCAAGTGTGGTTCCAGCTGTAAAAAAACATGATTCACCACTTGTTTGATTTTCAAGAGAAAAAAAAGAACATGTAGAAATAAAAAAAAAAAAGAATGAATTCCCTTGCGCCTTATGAGTTCCCTATTTTGCCGGGGTACACGTTGCAGCAGACGTGGTCCTGGGCGCCAGTGAACGCCAAGAACATGAAGTATGACCTTATTTACGCAAACAACCGGTGTTATGCGTACTTTTTGGTGAACTCGGGGCAGTACAGGGCTCCAGAAAATGCTACACGCGTGTCCATTGTTGCCCCCGAGGACTTTCAGTGTCCGTACAAGTTTTTAACATAAATAAAAAAAAATAAAGTGGGTTTATTCATCATCGTCCTCTTGTGAGAGAGATGGCAGATGTGCTGCTGTTGCTGCTGTTGCTGCTGTTGCTGCTGTTGCTTCTCCTCGTTTCCGTTTTGTGCCCCTGCGATCACCTGCAGCAGCAGCACCTCCACGCCCACCTCCACCACCCCTGCCTCTAGCCCCCGCCTTGGGGGCAGGGGGGACCACCAGGTCTTTCACCAGTTCCTCTGACAGTGCCATGAGCTCCTTGGCACTTGCGCCCTCAATTTGAGAGGTAGTAAACTTGCACAGCTGACTGCTAACATGGGACGGGTACATGGTTTCCTTAGACAGGGGCACCCCGGTCTCATGGTCATCATGGTTCCCATGCAACGCCAGATGCATAAAGTAGTCCACCTGTTTTTTGTAGTTACTGGCACATGTTTGCAGTGCCACCACCTTTTTTTGTCGCCCAGACACACTCCGCAGGCAGCCCTGCATGTTCACAGCGGTGCGTTGCTTCAACACCATGGCAGGCACTTTAAACGACTCTGCTGCCTGGGGGAACAACAGCCGCATCAGGTCCACCGGCAGGGCCACAGACGCGCTGGTGAACTCGGAGCACGGCTTGGGGGTCACCTTTTTACAAAAACACTTTTGAACCAAGCCGCTAACCCGCACCTCAAAGTAGACATGACTGGAGTTATGACAGCCGCCCTTGTTAATACAAAACGTGGACCCCTGCCCCTCCACGTTTACCAGGTACACCTTGCTCCGCTGGTACAACACTTTGGTTACCACCACCTCCTTGTACGGGTTGGCAGGCGTCCTGAACTTGAGTTGAGACATTAACGGGTTGGTGTTAATAAACGTCTCCAGGCACTGAATGAGTAAGTTGTTGTTGTTGAGTGCGTTTTTTTGAGCCCGTTTAATGCGCAACTCCTTTCGGGTTTGTGTAAAGTCCACGCTGCGTGCGGCTGCTGCAGCTGCCACCTCGGCGGTGTAGAACGGGGGCACCGAGAACAACGGGTTTTTTGTGGCCCCCAGGGGGTCAAAACAACGTATGGACGCCTGGCGCACGCAGTAGTGATGACACTCCCGCAGTCTGAGGGTCTCTTCTTCCTCCTTTTGTCCCAGTGAGTTGAGCACCATGCAGGCCACGTAGGGCCGGCCTTCATTCACCACCGTCCGGTTGCTGCACTCATCACAGTGAACCACGGCGTCAAAGGGTACGTTTTTAAGCTGTTTTCTTTTTTTACAACACTGGGGACACTTGACCATTTTAACGGACCCCACCATCCGCAGCCCGTTGGCGACGTGTACACACTCATCCAGCACATCCTCCCACGCGTTCTGGGGCGCCACTCGGCGCTGCAGCCGGTTCATGCGTATGACTGCCATTTTTCTCAACGACAGCCCCATGGCCGAGTCCACATTCAGGTGAGGGTAAATCACATGAATCCCGGTTTTAAACAGCTCCCCCACCCGTTTGAAAGGCGCCGTGAGAACCACGGCGGTAAACAGGTTGCTGTCTCCACTGCTACACTCCTCCGGGAAGCACTCTGCCATGGCGTTGCGCACCTCCTGGAGCACGTTGACAATGGTGGCCTCTGACCACACCTCCGTGTCTAGCACATCTAGATCAAAGTGCATCTTGTACACATCGGTGCGGCGTTCTACAAACGACAGCGTCTCCTTGCGGTCCAGGGCGCTGGCGTACTGCCGCAAAAACTCCTCCGTCATGACGGGGTTGATATGCAGCTTGCCACCATCCAACCGAAAATGGGTGGTCTCGGACACACTGGGGTTCAGTTTTACAAACTGGGGTGATTTCGCCGCCGCGTACCTTAACCAAGTCATTAGCCCACTTTCTACACTCATGTTCAACTTTCACTTTGACAGTACTCAAGAATTTTTTGACCCCTAAAACGTTTTATTTGTCCGGGAACGCTTATTTCTACAAAATCATGAATGACTGTTCCAGTCGGGAGTTGCTGCGCCGGGACCAGCTAAAAAAGGTGACTGGCAAGCGCAGTGCTGCTGGTGGGGTACGTGGTAGTAGGACCGGAGGAGGAAGTGCAAAGCGCCAGTGTCGCCCTCCTCCGTTGGTTGTTACCAGGGTTAGCGGTGCAAGCAGCACTGGAGAGGGCAAGTTGTCTGATTTTCGTGCCATCTTAGTGGACATTCACACCCCGACTACCCCCACCACTGTGCCGCCTGTGGCACGTGTCATACCGTTGGTTCAAAGAGAGTTGCTACCCCCTGCCCTGTCACACCTGGTGGAAACAGAGGCAACTCCGTTGGAACTTCCACTTGATGTCTTGTTGTTACAAATGTCTCAGTTGTCTCAACCCGATGAACTAGAACAACCTGCAGCCATTCCTGCAACCGTTCCTGCACCTGCAACCGCCTTTGCAGCCGTTCCTGCACCTACCGGCTCTGCACCTGCAGCCGTTCCTGCACCTGCAACCGGCTCTGCAGCCGTTCCTGCAGCCGCCGTGGTCACTCTGGACCATGTTTTGGGACATGGCACGGTCGTTCAAAACTTTAAAAGGTGGTTTGGAGAGGCCAAGTGGAAAACACGGCCAGCTGTGTTGTGGGGCCCCTGTGGCATAGGAAAGTCTCTGCTGGCTTCACTGCTGCCCCGTTTTTACAAGTGTTCTGTCGTGTCCTTGGGTGAAGAAGAGGACGCTAAACAAACGGTGCAAGCCTGGCTCAACACCTGCACAGTTCAAGGGTTGGGACTGGATGCTTACATGGGAGGCAGTAGTACTACTGTGAACCGCAGTTGGTTACTGTTGGACAGTTTTGACCTGTTACAATCCTCCACACAACAAGCCTTGGTGCAGCTGTTGAAACCACACCTCTCCAAGTTACCCGCACCGGTCCTTGTGACGTGCAACAACGTTTATGATGATGACTTGAAAGCCTTTAAAGGCACAAAGGACACGTCCCATTTGTTCCCCATGTACGCCCTGTCAACCAGGGTGTTACAAACTCTGTGTGAACGGGTTGCACCGGAGCTACCCAGGCCGCTTCAAGATGCCCTGGTTCAAGTTGTTGCTGGGGATGGCCACCGCCTGGTTATTGAAGCACAACTCACACAACGGCTGCTGCCACGTGGGTGTACCACGTCTACTACTACTACTACTACTAGTACGGTGCCCGAGGATGAGAGGGTGCTACATGACACCCCACATGAGGCCGTCAAAAAGTTGTTTCAAAGGCCCACCGTGTCGTCACGGGAGCTGGATGGACGGGAGTTCCTGGTGTCCACACTCATGTGGCACAACTATGTGCACTTTGCTTCCAACCTGGATGAGGTGGCACGTGCAGCTCACATGTGGGTCCAAAAAGACATGTGGGATGTGAGCAACCTGGATCACACAGAGAACTGGTTTGACTCGTCAATTGCTGTGACCTACAACGTGCCTGCCCTGTGCACCAAGTTTAAAAGAAAACCCCTGTCCTGTCATCCAGGGGTGCAACTCAACCGTAAACTCATGGGCAACAAAGCCAAAGTCAAATGGAGCCCAGAGGACTCTCTTGTAAAAAAACTAGAGGCGTTGCATGTGTGAGCACGGATGTGAATAAAAAGGTCTTTGTTTTATAATAAAGTGATGATGTCACACAAAAAAGTGTTAGTGTTAGTGATTGTGTTTTTGTCAGTGGCGCTCATCTGTGTCCTGGTGTTTGGTGGGGTTCAGTACGAAAAGTTTTTACGGCTGTACAAAGCGGTCATGGTGGCTACCAACGACCCCAAGGAGCAGCTTGTTCTACTACCCAACCTGGAGCCGGTACCTGGAAACACCAACTCGCTTTTAAGCCATGCAGTGTACGCAGCACAACAGTTTGCCAAGGTGCCTCAGCAGCCTTTACAACTTCCCAGTGCGTTGCAGCTGTTGTTGTACACTAGTGATGCGGGGTTGGTGCTTGCCACCTCTCCTGGGAACCTTGGGGCGTTGTACATTTTGTTTCGTGGCACCCTGTTTCACCATGAATGGAAAAAGGACTTTGAGTTTCAACAAGCGTCGTCCCTTTTTGGGGTTGGCAGGGTGCACAGGGGGTTTCAAAAAATGTACATGAAATATCAGCCGTACATTTGGAAGTACCTTCACCAGTTGAAACCTACGTCAGTGTTTGTTGCGGGTCACTCTTTGGGGGCTGCTCTCTCTTTGTTAACCGCTGTGGACTTGGCAAAGCTAGGGGTGCCGGTGTACGCCTTGCTTCTTGCTCCACCCCGTGTGGGTGACTCGGACTTTGTTGCAGCAGTAGAGGCCCTACCTCAACTTCAGGTTGTGCAGTATGTCAACCAAGCTGACCTGGTGCCGCTCATTCCCTTGGTGGTCATGCCAAACGCCTGGGTCCCTAAACTACCCCTGTACTACGACCATGTATTTAAAAACAAGATAAACACGTTTTATGTCAATAACAAATCCTGGCAAAACAACCACTCTCTAGCCCTTCATATTGCCTACATTGACAATCAAACTCTTTAGATCCTGTACAATGCTGGTTTCAAACGGTGTAAACAAAGGCTTTTCAATAGACTTCCAGGGTTGGCTGCCGCTGCCACTGCCACTGCCACTGCCACTGCCGCTGCCGTTTTTGCTGCTGGACAAGGCTGCCCACCGGGACTTGGCATGACGTTGTTGTTGATAAATGGTTTGTAGGAGTTGTTCCACCTTGTCGGGTGTGCACATCCAGGGTTGAGGCTCCACGGTGCGACAGTTGACCAGGGTGACGCTGCCAACATGTTGAATGGCTTTAAAGGTGTCTGCACACACCTCCCGTGGCCATTGCACCAAAAAAATGACATGATCTGCCGCGTTGGGCCCTGACGTGGCTTGTTGTAAGGCCAGCCGAATGTTGTTTACGCCCAAACACAAAAACGGCTGGCCGTGCAGGCAGTCTTGAAACGCAGTCAGCACAGAGTCCGTGAGTTGAACATGTGGAGTGTGCTCAAGAGGTGCTAAATGTACCGTCCATGGCGGCGTCAAGTGCTCCTCCAGTTGAACCAAGCCGCAGGTGACGCCGCCGTACGCCCCAATGCGATACAGCAGGTGAGGCACCGAGAGTAACTTGGGGAGCAGTCTGATTAAATGAAAGTACAGCAGCTTGGAGGACCCAACGGTCAGAAAAGAGGTGTACGACCGGTCCACCAGAACGGTGATTTTATAGTCCATAGCAAGTGTAAAAATAAACATGATTTTAAATTTATTTTTCTACGTTGGTTGTTGTTACTTGATGTACATGGGGTCCGTTTGGTAAAACAGCACCGGCTCAATGCCACTGGTGAGTCGGGCGGCGTTGTACTGGTTACGCCGTTCATTAAGATGGCCATTGTTATAGATACAGGGGCACATGTTCTTGCCCACCACTCTCTTGTAACCCTGGGTGTCATCCACCACAGGCCGCAGAAAGCCTTCCACACCACGGCCGCTCAACAGGTTGGAACGCCGCAAGGAGGAGGTGCTGAACACGGGCAGACCCGTCTGGGGGTCCAAGCCGTCGGGGGTGGCATTGCTGACGTTGGGCATGTACGCATCCAGACCCAGCCCGTCGGCGTAGGTGTTGGGTGTCATTTCAGCAGGGTCCTGGAAGTACGACGACCCCAAAAACGGGCTTGCCGTGGTGTCCACAACCTGCCCGACGCCTTCAGGGGAGGCGTTGTAACCTTGGAGCTGACCCACCTTTACATCTGGGAACTTGTCGGACACAAACAGCTGCTGGGCGGGCATCTCCGCCTGGGGGCTCTTGTTGGGCACAAACAGGGCGTTGGCAGACTGAGGGGGGTAAAAGTGAACCAGCTCCGCAGGAGCGGTTTGGGTGTTGTTAAACACGGTCATACCTGCTGACGTGGTGTTGTTGTAATAGGTGTCCATGTTGCGTGGAGGCAGGCGGTTGTCACTGTGAGCCTCGGCTTGCAGCATTTGCATGTCCATGCGGCGGCCAGAGGGACGGCCACTACGACTGGCTCTAGAGGCATGCCCCTGCTGAGGGTGAGAGGGGTGCTGCACATCTACCCGCTTACGCAACGTGGACGCCGCCGGCTTAGCAGGGTTGTTACTCTCATACAATGCAGCAGCCTCCTCTACCTTGCTCAACTGGGACTCCCGTTTCGCGTTTTGTACCACAATAGCAATCACACCAGCCGCTGCGGCCAGAACAACCACCAAAATAATCCAAATTGCAACTGTTTGACCTTTGGCCATGACGCTGAAAAAAATGCTATTAGTTCTTTTTAGTATAGTGTGAATAAAAAATTATTTGGGGGATGAGTGACAGATTGATGCAGGATGTGTAAGTTCAGTTGTACTTGGTGTTGTCTATAAAATTTTTTTTATGTGGTGCCTGTAATAAAACAAAAACCCCAGACCACAAACCAAAAACCTCTCAACCTCAACAACCCAGACACCATGGCTACCTCTACTCCAACCATTCATAACACTGATTTTACCAAGTGGGTGTACGGCGACCTAAAGCGGAATGAAAAAGGTGGGTCCATCCGCATCAAGGAGTCGTCCACCAGTTTTAGCAGCCCCACGTTCCAGTTCCCCCGTTTGCGCACACCCTTTGGCGTGGAAGACCCGTACGTCAACCCCGAAGCGGCTGGGGCTGCCACGGAGCGGGTGGCGTCTGATGTAACCCGGCGTAACATGACCCTCAACTTGGATGACGAAGAGGTGTCTGCTTGGCTCAACCGGTTTGATGAGCACAACATTAACTGGGTGACCGCCAACAGCCCCAGTGTGTTTGGCCGTGTCATCAAGCGTTCCACAGTGGAAGATGTGGTGTACTACCGCACCCTGCGTCCCGCCAAGGGGGAGTACTCTCCTACCTTTAAGATCAAGGTCAACACCTCTGGGGCGAAGCAGACCAAGATCTGGATTGTTGTTCCTGGTACAACCAACCAGATTTATGAAGGCAACTACCTGGACGTGGCTCGTGGGTCCGAGGTCATTCCCACAGTAGAGGCCACCCACCTGTGGGCCAACTCCACTCAAGTGGGAGTGACGTTCATTGCCACCATGCTGGTTGTGTACCCCCCAGTGGCTCAAAACACTGTGCCAGAAGGCTTCTCCCCAGTCCCACGGCCAGTGGCTGGTGCTGCTACTGCTGCTACTGCTGCCGCATCCGTGACTCCAGCTCCTGCACCTGCCGCGTTACCCAAGGAGGAAGCCACCGTGGACGCCATGGACTTTGACGACCCGCGTTCTATGTTTTAAAATAATAAATTCAATCGGATTTTTTTTTGTCCATTGCAACAATAAAAAAAAACCTTCCCTCCCCATGTCTTTTTTGCCCAAGGGAGACCCCAAGGAGCTGCACCGCCGAAAAGCCGTGTCACAGGCCAACGTCCTAAACAGCACCCCCATGGATGCAGACGCCATTACTCCCAACTTTGCTTTTAATGACCCACGCCAGCGGTTTGCGGTGGTCAACCTGGCCAACCGCCAGCTGAGACCCAGGAGTGTGTACCCCGCAATCCGGGTACTGGGGCTGTTTCCCACACTGGAAGCCGCCAACGCTTGGGGGGTTCGAATCTCACACACGCTAAACAAAACCAACATTTATGTGGTACAAACCAACTGTTTTAACCTCATCCCGCTGTCCATGGAGCAAACGCCGCAGCAGTGCCTGGACAAGGTGGACGGCTTGTTGATCCAGCACTACAAAAACATTTGCCTGAGCAAAATTGACTTTGACTACCGCCGCAATCTAAAGGCCGACAAAAAAGTGTTTTCAGAGGCCGTGTTTAAAAACCCGGCGTTTGCCATTGCTGAAACGGTGATGGAGAGCCGGAACATCTCCTGGGAGTCGTTAGAGCAGGAAGCAGAAGCCATCCGAAAGGAAAACAATGAAAAAACCCGGCAAAAGTATGAGGCCATTGTGAAACAAAACCGGATAGAGGCGGGGTTGGATGTGCCACCAGCAGCACCAGCAGCAGAAGTACAACAGGAGCAACAAGAAGAAACAAAGGTGGCGGCGGCGGCGGCGGCTGTAGAAGAAGGGGCTACAGAACCCAGCCTGGAAAACGTGAACATGGACATTAACTCCCTGTCACCAGATGAGGACTACTTTACAGGCACACCTGCGGGTCAGAAACAGATGCTCATTGCGTTTCTCCAGAATGAGGAGACTCCGGCGTACTGCATTTTTGCGGCGTTTGAAACCCTGCAGGAGTGCAAGGGCTTTGACTACAACGTGCTGCGCTCCAAGGTGCCAGAGCACAACGTGAACTACTTGGACATGGGGCGCTGGGTGTACCCAGAGACTGAAAAATTGATGGATGAAAAGGGGCTGTCTGTGCACCGCCTGGATGAACAAAACCGGATCATGGAGTGGAACAACGCCCACCGGAACACCCTGGGGGATGACAAGTTTGAGGCGTTCAACGGCAGCACCATTGAAGCGGATTTAACCATGGATGAGCATGGGAACATTGTGCCCATTCATCCTCCGCAGCAGGGTGACGACGAAAAGAAGATTGAGGAACTCTGATGTCAGCTCTGATGTCAGCTCTGATGTCAGCTCTGATGTCAGCTCTGATGTCAGCTCTGATGTCAGCTCTGATGTCAGCTCTGATGTCAGCTCTGATGTCAGCTCTGATGTCAGC
>Ga0214923_10002540_pt1 | contig 24110 bp, 19 predicted proteins | sample LL1510_MetaG_FD_177993 | JGI IMG/M metagenome (GOLD analysis project Ga0214923, IMG submission 177993) | Freshwater microbial communities from Lake Lanier, Atlanta, Georgia, United States - LL-1510 | ecosystem: Environmental > Aquatic > Freshwater > Lake | place: USA: Georgia | collected...
TTACAGCCGCAGCGAAGGATAGAACATAACTCAGCTCTAACATCAAGCACCCAAAATTCTCTGGCGCTTGGGAAGTTTGGCCAAGAACCTAACTAGCTTGAAGGCAAACAGTGTTGCAGATAAACCGAAGACCAGGATGAAAAGTCCTAATTCTGAATTAAAAGCACTGGCAGTCTCGGACCTGCTGGAAAGTAGCAACAGAATCAACCAGGGTGCAAATACAGCTAATCTGGCTGATCCGATCACCCAGTTTTGCTTGGAGTTAATCTCTTCCCAACTCGCGTGCTCTGCCCTGAGTTGACTAGCTTGGGCCCTAAGCGCAACTAGATAGCCATGGCCACCTATCTGATTGGCGAGTCTGGTCAGCTCAACAAAACGGTCTGAAATGGGGTTTGCTAAACGCACCTTTAGATTGACTAAAACCTCATCAAAATCTAACCCAGCGGTCAGATCCTGCTCCAACTCAGCAAAGGCCCACTGGGTAGCGGTTGGTACAAACCGATTCGAATCAGTAAGTGCATTAGCCAAAGAGGCACCCGACCAAACGGAAGAGTGAATTGCATCCAAGAACTTGGGCCAGCTACCATCCTGCTTGAGTTGGAGTTTCTCTCGACGTACTCGGAGTAAATCTAGGCATTGAACAAATATGCAGAGATAAAGCGCCAGAGCGATAGTCAAAGAAGAAGTTAGGAAATTCACCAGCCAGATGACCAGCAGGGACACAATCAATGCAATGCTGAGAAACCGATTGGGCCCTAACTGAGCCAAACCACACCTATTTAGGTAATTAGTCAATGATGTCATCAGAGCATCACCTCAAGCCAACGTATTTTGTTCTCTTCCCTGTTTGCTTGGATCACTTGCGCAACTTTTCGCTCTGGCTTAGCTTGACAGTGCACAACATCAACAGTTCTATTTACTGTCTCTTCGACGAATGCTGCTGGGATGTTTTCTCCAGCAAGAAGGGGCAGAAGTTTAAGTTTTTCGAGCGCTTCGAAAGCTGAGTTTGCGTGAATAGTGCACAACCCGGCAATGCCAGAATTAAGTGCAATTAGCAGATCGAGCGCTTCAGCCTGTCTGACCTCACCAATGACGAGCCTGGTTGGACGCATTCTGAGAGCCTCACGAACTAAACGCCTAAGTGTAATTTCACCAATACCTTCTAGGTTGGCCTGCCTAGCCTGCATGGATACAACGTCCTGGTAATTGGTTCTAATTTCAAAAGTTTCTTCCACTGTGATTAGGCGTTCGGATCTCTTTCCTAGATCTAGTAGCGCACACAGAAATGTTGTCTTTCCCGCTTGCGTTGCCCCTGAAACCAGAATGTTCTTTCCTTCGAGGAAAGCTTTCTCCAAATAATCAGCCAACTCGTGACTGAGCGAGCCAAACTCGACCAGATTGTCCAATGTGTATAGCGCTGTCGGAAACTTTCTAATGTTGACCGCCCAGTGCAGCCTTGTGACATCTGGAATCACCACATGCAGTCTTGCCCCATCAGCCAAGGTCGCATCAACAAATGGTTCAGCACGATCAATTCTTCGACCTGAGTCCCGAAGCATTCGTTCCACAAGCTGCCTTATTTCTAGATCACTGAGTTCCAGATTTATACGTCGAGTTTCGCCTCGCTCAGAAACAAATATCTGCCTCGGACCATTTATCCAAATTTCTTCAATAGCTGGGTCTAACAGATACGGCTCGAGTCCGCCTAAACCAACCAACTGGGCTCGAACAAGATCTGTGATATTGCTGACCTCAAAATCTCCTTCAGTGGGCCGTCGTTCCAAGACCTCTTCAACTGCTCTATTGATAGCTGTGTCTAGATTTTCAACACCGGACGACAAAAGGGCTCTGGCTATGCTGCTAATTTCGGCTACCAGTGTCATGGCGAAATACTTACAAAACTATGTTCTTTTCGCTGTTATTTTCCACATCAAGCACTTTTGCCCTAGAATTAGAAAGCCCGCGGGAGTGGCGAAATTGGCAGACGCACTAGATTTAGGTTCTAGCGCCTATGGCGTGTGGGTTCAAGTCCCACCTTCCGCACCATTGAGGTCGAGTTAGCTCGGCCTCAATTACTTTAAGGCCTGAACTGCGGCTACCGCAGACCCAGCATCAATAATCCCGATACCGCAGAGTCCACTGGTTCTAGAACTGCCATCCAGCTGCACCCTGGTAACTTTCAACTTCTTGCAATCAGAAGCTGGATTAAATTCTCTTGCCGTGCTTGAGAGTATTTGCCAAACCTGATCATCGGTTAGATTCGGCTTCACGGAATACATCAGAGCAACTACCCCAGCAGCCATAGGTGAAGCCATCGAAGTGCCCATTTCGCTACCGTAGGTAGGCTGACCGATAGTTGTCTTACCGGTATTCCAGGTTGACCAGATTCCTCCGTCTGCTGCTAAAGCATCACCTAACTGGTCATCTCCACCAGGGGCTGAAATATCGACCCCGTAGTATTCAACCTGGTAAGCCGAGTAGTTGCTATACCAAGCTCGATCACCTGAGTAACCGGTGGCACCGATGGTGATGTTTCCATAGCAGTTACCTGGGTAAGAATTAATCGCATACTGGTTGTCATTACCAGCGGCGGTTACCAGAGTCACATCTCTATCTCTAGCTTCATCGATAGCTAGCTGGGTTGGTGAGTTCGAGTAGCAGTTTGTAAAGCCTGTCGAGCCAATTGAAAGATTGACCACCTTGGCAACATTGCGATTAGTTGGAACGCCACTGATTGGCACACCGATCGCCCAGTTAATTCCAGCTGCGATATCTGTCTCGGATCCGCCATTAACACCAAGTACTCTCACCGGAGAAATCTTCACATTAGGCGCGATTCCAATAATCCCGATTGAATTAGCCCTGGCTGCAATAATGCCTGCAACATGGGTACCGTGCCATGAAGAGTTTTCTTTACTTGTGTAATCACCGGCATCGGTTGGGTCAGCATCCCTTCCACTACCATCTCTTGCATTAGAACTACTTGAAATAAAGTCGTAGCCCATAACCACATTCTCATTTAGATCTGGGTGTGAGGTAATGCCTGAGTCAACCACCGCAACGACGATGTTTGGGCTACCTTTGGTGATTTGCCAAGCTGATTCAACATTGATGCCATACTGCGAATTCAGATACCACTGCTTATCAAACATCGGGTCAGTAATCGGATCCACAAGATCGCTTGCTGCGCTTCCCTTGTTATTGGTTGCAATTACCTGAACCTGGTATACCTTCTGTGCTTGGAGACCACTTAGCGTGCAGGAGTTTGCTCCCGTGTTGCAGGTTGCCGAACTCTGATCGGAAGCAGTTGCTGTGACCTGGTAGTTGACAGTTAGACCACCTTTTTCTGCATTGCTTTGGCTTTGCCAGGTAACAACTGGGTTAGCAGAACTTATGCTTCCAGAACTCTGCAAGACGGGTTTCTGGGGTGCAGTGGTCGGCGTGAACTTGACCGTATTTGATACAGCGCTCACTGCCATCTTTTTACCGCTTGAGTTTTTAGTAATGGCGGCAATTCTGAAACGAGCTTCCTTACCAGCCATAAGGTTTGCGGTAACGTTCACCGATGTGTTCTTGGACTGCGTGTTACTAATCAAGGTTTTAAATTTGGAAATTGATGAATCCCACTGAAAAATTCGATAGCCCCAGAGAATCCCTCCGTTCAGGGAAGTAGGTTGCGACCAAGTCAGCCTTACCCTAGCTAACTCTGGCTTCGAGTTTGTCCAGCCATCTGAAGCTACGAGTGACCTTGGGGGTGTGCTTGCTTTCATCCCACCCAGGGTTGGACTTTTTCGCACGGAAGCAACTTCAGTTATCAGGTGATCCAAATAAACTGCTTCTATTCTTGGGTCACCAGAAAGTTTTTGCGCCACAAGATTTGCCTCTGACTCGGTCTTAGAGTTGCGAAATTTAACAGACCAGATGCCCAAGCCGATATCCAGTGGGTTCAATACATCAGTCTTTATTGGGTCAAGACCAACTAAGTTCCCAAACAGATCCTGAGCTGCTACCTGGTTGCGGAATTTGATGGCTAGTCCAACTACCGGTTTGTCCTGAAAGGATGGCTCACTGAGCACCGAGGCTCTAGCCGATGGCAAGTTTGTGAAAACCAGAGTGGACAGCACCGTAACTGTTGCAGCCAGTGTGGCGGCCCATCGCAAACTTCTCATGCCTGTGAGACTAGTTTTCTTGGCTGAACGTTTCCTGAACTTACTCACAAGCTTCTCTGCATCAGAATTGTGCCCAGCCAGCGATTGAATTTGAAGCCAACTTTGCCCAGATGTCCCTGACGCTTGAAGCCAAAGGCTTCATGAAGGACAATTGAGGGCTCTGCCCCTTTATCACTGATTACAGCGACCACTTCCTTGACCCCCGCCTGCTTAGCAAGATCCAGCAGCTCCCTGAGCAGTCTTGTTCCGAGTTTTTTACCAATCGCAGCAGGTCTTAGGTAAATAGTGTCCTCAACTGTCCTGCGATAGGCGGCTTTCTGTCGCCATGGTGCCACGTAGGCAAAACCTTGAATCAGCCCAGATTCTGTCACCGCAACAATGAAGGGCAGTTCCAAAGATTCAAGATAGTCAAATTTGTCTTTCCAGAAGGCCTCGGTGGTTTTCTCAATATCAAAAGTGACCACGGAATTAACCACATAGTAGTTATAGATTTCGCAGATCTGTTTCATGTCTGACGAATTGGCTTTTCGAATTGTTACTTCATCAAGATTTGGCTCTTTACTTTCACCCTTAGCTTTAAGTAACCGAACTAAGCGCCAACGCGACTCTGAATCAAGTGGCATTAGTTCTCCCTCATCTCTGGATTCCAATCTATCGGCTCTAAACCAAGTGACTCTAAAGCCTGATTTGCTCGACTGAAAGGTTTTGAACCTAGAAAACCCTTATTGGCAGAAAGCGGTGATGGATGGGCAGATTCGATAACGACTAAACCTTCGATTGAATTTGCCAGTTCTCTAGCTGAATTACCCCAAGCAAGACAAACCACTTTTTGCCTGCTTGCTAAGGCAACTAAAACTTCTCTGGTAAAACTTTGCCAGCCTAGCTTGGCATGGGCTTGCGGGCTATGCGCAGTGGTCGTCAAAGTGGTGTTCAAGAGCAGTACACCCTTACCCTCCCAGGCTTCCAGGGTTGAGCTTTCTGTTAGTTCTAACGCTTGGTCCTGACCCAGCTCGATGAAAATGTTCTTTAGCGATCTGGGTCTTGGTCTACCCGACCCAACTGCGAAAGCTAGGCCAATAGCATCACCTGGGATTGGGTAGGGGTCTTGGCCGAGGATGACAACCCTGATTTGGCTGGGGTCAGTGCTCAGGGCTCGCATCACCATATGGCTTGGGGGCAAGATATCCTCGGAAAGCACTTTGGCTTCGATTTCGTCTAGTAGTTCTCGGGTGTGGGCTAGCCAGAGCTGCCATACCGGATGCATTTGCTCAAAGAACATAAGTAAATGTTAGGTCTCAATTGGTGCCACAATAGGTGAAGTAATCAAAAGAATCGAGGATTCGTGAACTACCAAAATCTAATTGACCAAGCCCACGGCATGCAGCAAGACCTAGTCAAAATTAGGCGTGAATTGCACCAGACCCCAGAATTTGGTCTGGAACTTCCAAAGACTTTAGAAATCATCCTTCGCGAAGCAGGTGATCTAGGCGAAGTCACACTGGGTAAAGACATCTCTGCGGCAGCGATTTTGATCAGAGGGGCAAACCCTGGCCCAACCGTATTGCTTCGCGCTGACATGGACGCGCTGGCTGTCAATGAAGACACTGGATTGGATTTTGCCTCCACCAACGGATACATGCACGCCTGTGGACACGATTTGCATATGGCAATCGGTATTGGAGCAGCCAGATTAGTTCACGCCAATCGGGACAAACTAAATGGCAATGTTTTGATGTTCTTCCAACCTGGCGAAGAAGGTCACGATGGAGCAGGTCACATGCTGGCGCAACAGATGCACATGGTTTCTGGTGAGAAGCCAGTGGCTGCATATGGACTGCACGTTTTCTCAATTGTTCCCTCAGGTCTTTTCACCACCAAGAAAGACACCATGATGGCTTCAGCAGGAGACATGCTGGTGAGCATCACCGGTCGTGGTGGTCATGGATCGATGCCATGGACTGCCAAGGATCCAATCACCGGAATGATTGAGATTTTGAGCACACTGCAATCATTCATTGCAAAGAACTTTGATGCACTCGATCCAATCATCGTGAATGTTGGTTGGATTAAAGCCGGTGACGATCACACCACCAACATCATTCCTGAAACTGTTAGCTTCGGCGCAACAGTTCGTTCTTTCTCCAAAAAAGGCTATGAGGACACCAGAGAGAAACTTCCAGCTTTCATCAAGGCAATGGCCGAAGCCATGGGGCTCAAGGCTGAAGTTGAATTCACACCAGCTACCAAGGTTCTAATCAATCACCACGATGCGGTAGATCGAATCGAAGCAGTGACCAAGCAGATGTTCGGTGCAGAACGCTATCGCACCATGAGCCAACCAATTCCTGGCGGCGAAGACTATGCCAGCATCGTGGAAGAGATTCCGGGGGCCTTTATCTTCCTAGGTGCAGCCCAACCGCACCTGAGGCCTGAGCAACTTGAGTCAAACCACAGCAATAAGGCTCAGTTTGATGAAGCTGTCTTGGCTGATGGCGCGGCCCTGTTGGCAGCGCTAGCCTTTGACACCCTTGGCTAAGCATTAAGGTTTCATAAACCTTAGGGCCAGTTAGCCCTAATTACATCTAGTTGACGCCTACTCTTTAATAGGTAACCCTCCAAAAGAGAAAGCATCAATGACGATGAACAATGATTCCAAAAAATGGGGTTTTGAAACAACCCAGATTCATGCCGGCTACACAGTTGAACCAACTACCGGTTCCATAGTCCCTCCGCTGTATGACACGGCAGCATATCTTTTCAAATCTGCAGAACATGCCAGAAGACTTTTTGGCTTGTCTGAAGCAGGAAATATCTACACCAGAATCAATAACCCAACCCAGGATTTTGCCGAGCAGCGAATCGCAGCTCTAGAAGGTGGAACCGCCGCCCTGCTACTTTCTTCCGGCCAGGCAGCTGAAACCTATTCGATCATGAACATCGCTAATGCGGGAGACCACGTCGTTGCCTCTTCTAGGGTTTACGGTGGAACCTATTCCCTGTTGAAGTACACACTGCCCAAGTTTGGCATTGAGACAACATTTATTGATGACCAGGACGATCTTGAAGCTTGGGAAAAAGCTATCCGACCAAATACCAAAGTCTTTTATGGAGAGAGCCTAGGTAACCCACGTGTTGCAGTTCTAGATATCGAAGGAATCTCAGAAATTGCTCACCGCCATGGAATCCCAATGATTGTTGATAACACTGTGGCAACTCCCTACCTGATTAAGCCATTCGAGCACGGTGCTGACATTGTGATTCACTCGGCAACCAAGTTCCTCTCCGGTCACGGAACCATAATCGCCGGTGTAGTTATTGACGGCGGAAAATTCAAGTGGTCAGCATCTGACAAGTTCCCGGGACTTACTACACCTGATCCTTCTTATCACGGCATCAATTACTCCAAGGATGTCGGCGATGAGATTGCCTACATCGTCAAGGCCAGAGTCCAATTGCTTCGTGACATGGGTGCATCGATTGCCCCAACCAGCGCTCATGAACTACTTCAGGGTATGACAACGCTGAGTCTGAGAATGGAGCGTCACAACGAAAATGCAGTGAAGGTGGCCACCTGGCTATCCCAACACCCTCAGGTTGAGTTTGTGAACTACGCGGGTATCCCGTCATCACCTGATTACAAAGCTGGGCAGAAGTATGCACCAAAGGGTTGCGGTGCTGTGATGAGCTTTGAAATCAAAGGCGGTAGTGCCATGGGTGAAAAGTTTGTCGAATCAGTCAAGCTTTTCAAACACGTTGCCAACATCGGTGATGTGAGAAGCCTTTGCATCCACCCGGCCAGCACCACGCACTCACAGCTTTCACCGGAACAGCAGTTGGCTTCTGGGGTTACCCCAGGCTTGATCAGACTTTCAATAGGTCTGGAGAGCATCGAGGACATCATCGCTGACCTCGAATTAGGTTTTGCTGCTACTCGGTAGTTTGCTTTTTACCAAGTCGGAATAGCTGCATGTTGGCATAGACCAATATGGCAATCAGTCCTAGGTTTCTAAGCACGATTAGCCCTACCCCGAGTGGCTTACCATCGAGCAAGTCACCATAGAAGACTGGGAAAATAAGCCAAGACAGCAGTGAGGTCGCCAGAGTTATGTATGTGACCATTTTCCAATTAGGTATTTTTGCTAAAACTCCGAAGAAGACCACCGAGACAACCCACATTTGATATTGGGTGGAGCCGACCTTATTGAAAATCAACAGATCTAAAGTTGCAGTCAGAATTAACCAACCAAATAGAGTGTTCAAATCTGTGCCCATCCTCTTGGCTCTGAACCCTAAGAGGATGGTGATAGCCAGTGCACCGAACTGCACGAAGGTCATGATGCTGGCAACTTCGTTAACTCCGAAACCTTGAACCTGGAAGGTGACTATTTCATTGTCGTAATAGGTTCTAACCCCAGGGACCCCGAGCAGTATCTGAACTAACCAGATAATTGCAACAGTGGACTCGACTTGAATTCCCCTGCCGCTCTGCATAGTCACAAAACTAAACATGCTTGAGTTACCACCGAGCAGTAAGCCGATTGCGAGAATCACGGCAGTTGCAATCGCAATGTTTAGGACAAACTTCTTTTTCTGACCAGTGACGATAAATAGCGATGCCAAAATGGCAAAAGGTGAAACCTTTATCCATGTCGCGAGATTGAAAAACTGAATTGATTTTGATTGCTTGTTTTCATAAAAGGCAACCAAGCCCATCAGGGTTAGGGCAACGCTAAATACTTCTAATCTGGCAATTGCAACAGGACCAATCAGAAATACACAGGCGATATAGAACCAAACGGCATTCGCTCTCTCCATCTTTTTGCCCCAGCCCAGAAGATATGCAAAGAGCAGCATGTTGGTGTTAACTACCGCCAGATACCAGCCAGAGACATAGTCTCCGGCAGAAATCCAGTGAGCTAACCAAAGCGGGAGCTGAGCCGGATACGGATAAACCCAGGGGTCGGTGATTCCGAGCAGGTAACTGCCGGTAACCATGTTGCTAACCCAAGCATCATAGATATATCGAACATCGCCGAACGGATCTCCAGATGCAGTGCCAAACCAAATCAGAGTTAATTGCGCGATAAGTCCAGCAAGTAGGACTACCCAGAAATTTCTAGACAAGGCAATCATGCGGGTAGCCAGCAACATAAACTCCTTTATTCCCCTAGCCAAGTCTAAGAGCAACTGCCCAACTGATTAGGCTTATCTCATGGCAAAGCTCTTTGAACCCCTAGTTGTTCGCGGTCTAACCGCTCGTAACCGAATCTGGATTGCACCGATGTGTCAGTATTCCTGTGAAAACCAAGATGGGATTCCATCCAACTGGCATCTGGTTCATTTGGGGTCTAGGGCCATCGGTGGTGCCGGAGTAGTGATTGCCGAGGCAACCGCTATTCGACCTGATGGAAGAATCAGTGCCTGGGATACCGGTATCTGGAATGAGGAGCAGGTAGCTGCTTGGAAACCGGTAACCGATTTTATTCGTGAAACTGGAGCGCTCTCTGCCATTCAACTTGCTCATGCTGGGCGAAAAGCAAGCATCTATCGAGCTTGGTCAGGCGAAGGTGCAATGTCAGAATCAGTTGGCGGCTGGCAGCCAGTTTCTTCGACCAGTGAAGCCTTCCCCGACTACAACACTCCTCATGAACTAACCACTGAGGAAGTTTATGAACTTATCGATGAGTTTGTTGCAGCAGCAAGTAGATCGGTTAGAGCTGGCTTTGACATGGTTGAAATTCACGCTGCCCACGGTTATCTAGTCCACCAATTCCTATCGCCAATAACTAATAAACGAACCGATGAATTCGGTGGAAGCAAATTAGCTAGAGCTAAGTTTCTTGTCGAGATGGTGCGCAAAATGCGCGAGGCAATCGGCGAGACACCCATCCTGATTAGATTCTCCGCTACCGACTACCACGAGGGGGGTTTCACTGTCGAGGACTGTATCGAAGTTGCTCGCTGGTGTTACGAGCAAGGGGCTGATCTATTCGACATTTCAAGCGGAGGGCTCATCACAGGTGTGAAGATACCCCTTGGACCTGGCTACCAGGTTCCACTTTCCAAACAGATCTCCGCTGAAATTACTCAGCCGGTAAGTGCTGTCGGGCTAATCACCGATTCCCATCAGGCTGAAGAGATTCTGCAGAGCACCGAGATTGATGTAATCATGATTGGTCGCCTGTCCCTAAGAGATCCATACTGGCCACTGAGAGCTGCAAAAGAACTTGGGGTTGAACTGGACTCCTGGCCCAACCAGTATGTTCGAGGTAAGTACCCAAGCGACTAGTCTCGCCTGGTAGCGTCCTGAACTTCACCGACTAACTCTTCCAAGATATCTTCAAGGAATAAGAGCCCTAGTAGTTTTCCGCTCTCATCAAAGCTTGCAGCCAAGTGCTGGTGATCGCGCTGCATTTGAGCCAGTGCATCCTCGAGCTCTACTGAGCCACCAATGCTCTTGACCGATCTGATTAGTTTCCTGGCCACCGGTTGGTCGGCATCTTCCTCATCAGCATCAATCACATCTTTGAGATGCAGATAACCTTCAAGCTCTCCCGAATCATCCAGAACCACATAACGACTAAAGCCGTGCTTAGCCACCAGTTGCTCAATCTCTCTAGGTGTGACAGTTAGGTTCACCGTGACTAGTTTTTCTAACGGAACCAAGATGTCGGTTACCTGCTTGTCAGTGAATTCAAAAGTGTTGCTAATGGTTCCAGTCTCATCGCTAAGGACGCCTTCACGGGTTGAGTGAGAAACAATGTCTTCCACCTGCTCAATGGTGAAAGCCGAATTGGTTTCATTCTTGGGCTTCACTCCAAAGATTCGAATAAAGAAGTTAGCTGTGGCGTTTAACGCGACAACGATTGGTTTTACCAAAATAGCCAAGCCATAGACCAGTGGTCCAAGGATTAGAGCAGCCCGATCAGGGATTGAGAAGGAAATGTTTTTTGGCACCATTTCGCCAATCAAAACGTGCAAGAAGGAAACAATAAACACCGTGATGGTGAATGAAACCACGCCAGTTACTGCATCGGAAAGCCCAATCAGGTGGAGTGGTTCCTTGAGTAGTTCATGAATAGCCGGCTCGGCCACTAAGAGAATTAGTAGTCCGGAGATTGTGACTCCAAGTTGACAAGTAGCAAGGACCAATCCGACGTTATCCATCGCCTTTATGGCCAACTTAGCTGGCCTTGAACCTGCCTCAGCTCTTGGCTCTAACTGAGCTCTTCTGGCCGAAATAACGGCAAACTCCGCTCCAACAAAAAAGCCATTGGCAATTAGGAGTCCAAGAAGTGCTAAAAGGCCAACCCACGACTCAGTCATTGGGCACCTCCACCGGATCTGGAATAAACCTGATTCGATCTACTCTTCTTCCATCCATGCGTTCTACTCGAAGAACACCGTCATCGATGCGGACTTCGTCTCCAACCTGAGCAACCCTGCCGAGCTTTGCCATTAGGAAACCACCGATGGTTTCATAGTCACCATCTTCTGGAACAGTGATGGCTAACTTTTCCTCCAGTTCATCTGGCCGGAACATGCCTGGGAAGGTAACAGATTTATCTTTGGCAGAGCGAATATCAATCTTTGCTTTATCGTGCTCATCACCGAGCTCACCGACAAGCTCTTCGACAAGGTCTTCTAGGGTAACAATTCCTGCGGTTCCACCGTATTCATCAACCACCACCGCGATTTGCAAACCGTGTTGACGTAGCTGACCCATAAGTTTCTCAAGTGAAATAGTCTCGGGAACCCTAAACGGTTCAAGCATCAGCGCGGTCACTGGAACGAGGCCTCGTTTTTCTCTTGGAACAGATGCTGCAGCTTTAACGTGAACAATTCCAGATATGTCATCATTCGATCCGTCAAAGACTGGGAAGCGCGAAAAGCCAGTGCTGTCAGAAAGTTTGATTACGTCCTGAACAGTTGCAGAAGCGTCGATGCTTTCCAATTTAGTTCGAGGCGTCATCACATCTGCCGCAACCAGTTGAGATAAGGCAAGTGTTTTTGTAATCAGATCAGCGTGACGCTGTTCCATAGCACCCAGGCTTGCCGAGCGCTGAACCATTGAGGAAAGTTCTTCTGCAGTTCTTGAAGAACTCAGCTCCTCTTTCGGTTCGATTCCCATCGCTCGAACTATTGCGTTACCCGTTGTGTTTAGTAGCCAAACCAACCAGCCAAAAATCCAGCTGAAGATAAGTTGAAAACCAACCACAGCACGGTTTACTTTTAGCGGCAAAGTTAGCGCAAGCTTTTTAGGAATTAATTCCCCAACCAGGGTCGAAAATATGGTGGCTAAGACAAGTGAGATGGTCAGTGCTGCTGCCTCGATAGCCTGCTCCCCCAAACCGAGTGATGCTAGGGGTCCTTCAAGAAGTTTGGCCAGTGACGGCTCGGCTAAAAAGCCGGTGAGCATGGTGGTTAGTGTGATACCTAACTGCGCCGAGGAGAGGTGGGTGCTGGTTCGCTTGAGCGCCTTGATAGTTTGGCTTAGGCCTTTTTCTCCACGTTCCGCTCTGGCTTCTAACTCAGTTCTCTCCAGATTGATCATTGAGAACTCGCTGGCCACAAATACGCCAGTTCCGAGGGTGAGAATTACACCAAGGGCGAGCAAGAACCATTCGTTCATTGCTTTAGGGCCTTCGGGTCGGGATCCATAACATTTTCCAGCATACCTGAACCCCTAAAAACCTCTATTTTCTGGGGATAAAACTTGGCGGGCTAATAGCAGGTAGGCTTAAGAGGCATTATTTCCCCACAAAATACGAGGTGAGCAGTTGTCCAGCGACAACCAACAGTCTGATCAGGAATTTGGCGCAAATCAGTGGCTGGTAGAGGAAATGTATAGCCAATGGCTATTAAATCCAGAATCGGTAGATAAAGAGTGGTTGCCACTGCTAGAAAAGTTCCACGCACTTCGAACCGGTTCCTCGGTTCCAGCTCCTGCAGCCAGTTCTCAACCAAGCGCACCTGTAGTTGAACCACAAGCTACCGGTCAAATTCCGCTAGTTGCTAGAACCACCAGAGTTCAACCGCAACCGACACCTATCCCAGCTCAGCTGGTTAGCCAAACTGAGACTCAATCCGAAGAGGCTACCGAAGATCAGATAAACATTCTCAAAGGAATGGCAAAGACTTTAGCAAGCAACATGGATGCATCTCTCACCATCCCTACTGCAACCAGCGTTAGAGCAATACCTGCGAAATTACTTATCGACAACCGAATCGTAATCAACTCACACTTGAGTAGAACTCGTGGTGGAAAAGTTTCTTTCACCCACATAATCGGTTACGCAATCATCAGAGCGCTCAAAGAATTTCCAAGTCAGAATGTCTACTACGAAGAAGTTGATGGAAAACCGGCAGCCATCACACCGGCGAATATCAACTTTGGTTTAGCAATCGATATTCCTAAACCCGATGGCACCAGAGCACTGCTCGTGCCAAATATTAAAAAAGCCCAACGACTTAACTTCGTTGAGTATCTAGCCGCATACGAAGATCTTGTGAAGCGAGCCAGAGATAACAAACTCACCGCCGAAGATTTTGCTGGAACTACCGCCTCACTTACCAACCCAGGTGGAATCGGAACTGTTCACTCTGTGCCGAGATTAACCAGAGGCCAGGGTTGCATCATCGGAGCTGGAGCACTTGACTACCCAGCTGAGTTCCAAGGTATGAGTGAGGAGCACCTTGCCAAACTCGGAGTTTCCAAAGTCATCACCCTGACCTCAACCTATGACCACAGAGTTATTCAGGGAGCAGGTTCTGGTGAATTCCTCAGAATCATCAATGAGCTACTACTCGGTGAGCGCAATTTCTACGATGAGATTTTTGCTGACCTAAGAATTCCTTACCAGCCAATCCGATGGTCAATTGACATCGATGATGCTGATGCAAGAAGCAAAGAGACTAGGGTTCAGGAACTGATCAACGCCTACCGTGTTCGTGGTCACCTGATGGCAGATATCGACCCGCTGGAATACAAGCAGCGTAGCCACCCTGATCTGGATGTGCTAACCCACGGCTTGAGCCTTTGGGATCTTGACCGCACGGTGAAAACTGGTGGCTTCGGCGGTAAGCCAAAGATGCAACTTCGCGATGTCCTAAAGATTCTTCGCGACAGCTACTGCCGAACAGTCGGAGTGGAATACATGCACATCCACTCGCCAGAAGAACGCAAGTGGATGCAGGAGCAGCTAGAGCGCCCTTACGAGAAGCCATCACGAGCTCAACAACTTCGCATCCTAGAAAAACTCAACGAAGCTGAGGCTTTCGAGACCTTCCTGCAGACCAAATTCGTCGGACAAAAGCGTTTCAGCCTAGAAGGCGGCGAGTCAACCATCGCAGCACTGGATGCAATCCTGCAGGCAGCAGCTGATGCAGCTCTAGATGAAGTTGCAATCGGTATGGCGCACCGCGGAAGACTAAACGTGCTTACCAACATCGCTGGTAAGACCTACGGTCAGGTATTCAAAGAATTCGAAGGAAACACCGACACTAAGTCAGTCCAAGGGTCTGGAGATGTGAAATACCACCTCGGAACTTCAGGGGTGTTCACTTCGGCAAGCGGCAACACGACAAAGGTTTACCTCGCTGCTAACCCTTCACACCTCGAAGCGGTTAACCCAGTTCTGGAAGGTATTGTTCGAGCCAAGCAGGATCGCTTGGACAGAGCACCTGAGGACTATCCGGTATTGCCAATCCTGATTCACGGTGATGCTGCATTCGCAGGTCAAGGAGTGGTTCCGGAAACTTTAAACATGATGAGTCTGCGCGGTTATCGAACCGGAGGAACAGTCCACATTGTGATCAATAACCAGGTTGGTTTCACTACCCCACCTTCGATGTCACGATCAACTGTTTATGCCACCGATGTTGCTAAGGGAATTCAAGTTCCGATATTCCACGTAAACGGTGATGACCCTGAAGCAGTGGTGAGAGTTTCACAGCTTGCTTTTGACTACCGTCAGAAGTTCCAAAAAGATGCCATCATCGATTTGGTCTGCTACCGTCGTCGCGGTCACAACGAGGGTGATGATCCTTCGATGACTCAGCCGCTGATGTATTCATTGATTGAAGCCAAGCGTTCGGTTAGAACTCTCTACGTTGAATCTCTGGTTGGCAGAGGAGATATCACCAGAGAAGAATTTGAGCAGTCCAACACCGACTTCCAGGCCAAACTGGAAAATGCCTTCACCGAGGTTCACGAGGCAACCTCTGCTCCAGCGGAGATTATTCCTAAACCAATCGGTATTGGCACAACCTCGAGCGACCACCCTGAGATAGCCAGGGAGAGCAAGGTCAGCCGTGAAGTTGTTGAACTAATCGGTAATGCTCACAACAACTTGCCACCGGGTTTCAACGTTCACCCTAAGCTGCAGCAACTTTTAGCCAAGCGAGTTGAGATGAGTCGCGAGGGTGGCATTGACTGGGGCTTCGGTGAACTAATCGCTTTTGGATCGCTGCTTGTCGAGGGAGTCAACATTCGCATGGCGGGTCAAGATTCTAGGCGCGGAACCTTCGTTCAACGTCACGCAGTCTTCCACGACAGACTCAACGGTCAGGAGTGGATGCCACTAAGAAACCTGAGCCAGAATCAGGCCAAGTTCTATATCTATGACTCACTGCTGAGCGAATATGCGGCGATGGGTTTTGAATACGGCTATTCAGTTGAACGCAAGGATGCCCTGGTTCTCTGGGAAGCTCAGTTCGGCGATTTTGCTAACGGTGCTCAGACCATTCTGGATGAGTTCATTTCTTCAGCGGAACAGAAGTGGGGACAGCACTCCTCGTTAGTTCTCCTTCTTCCCCACGGCTATGAAGGTCAGGGACCAGATCACTCCTCGGCAAGAATTGAGCGTTACCTGCAACTCTGTGCCGAGAACAACATGACCGTGGCTCAGCCTTCCACTCCAGCAAACCACTCCCACCTGCTTCGTAAGCAGGCCTATGCTCGACCAAGAAGACCGCTGGTGGTATTCACGCCGAAGTCAATGCTTCGTTTGAAAGCAGCCTCTTCAAATATTGCCGAGTTCACCTCTGGTTCGTTCCAGGAAGTGATCGATGAGCCTAGACCACTAGAGAAGTCACAGGTGAAAAAGGTCATCTTCTGCTCTGGAAAAATCTACTGGGATCTACTAGCCGAGGCTGAAAAACGTAACGACCAGAGTACTGCGATTGTCCGAGTCGAACAGCTTTACCCAACCCCGGTTGAAGAGATCAAGGCCACCTACGCCCAGTATCCAAATGCGGAGCTGGTTTGGGTTCAGGATGAGCCGGCTAACCAGGGCCCTTGGACATACATCGGTCTATTCCTTCCGAAGTATATGAATGGTCAGGTCGCCAAACTCGTCTCAAGGCCAGCTAGCGCTTCCCCAGCAACCGGATCGGCTAAGCGACACGCAGCCGAGCAAGCCGATCTAATTGAGAGAGCCTTCGCTTAGTCAAATGGATGAGCCGAAACGTAATATCCGGATTGTCATCATCGGTGATGATTTGGTTAGCGCTGGAGGAGATCCAAAGGGTCTGGGCTGGGTCGGCCGAGTAATAGCTAAAACTCAAAGCGACTACCCGAGAGTTGATTTCTATGCACTACCGACTCCCGAAATAACCACTGCAACAATGAGTGAAATCTGGGAAGAGGAATGCTCGAGACGTTTCGCAGAAGATACCGATAATCGCCTAGTGGTTTGTCTAAACGCGTCGGATATAAATTCTGGAATTTCCATGTCTCGCTCCAGATTGAATCTGGCTAACATCCTAGATACGGCGGTATCAAAGGGAATACAGCCATTTGTGGTTTCACCGATTCCATCAAGGAACCCGCAGTTGAACTATGACATTGAACACCTAGCCGCAGGATTTGAAGATGTTGCAGCTAGACGCTCGCTGCCATTTGTTGATGCATTTAGACCGCTGGTGGATCACAAGGGTTTTAACGATGAGCTAAAAAACTCAAACTTTGGCCAACCAGGCCAACTCGGTCACGGACTTATTGCCTGGCTAGTTCTGAATCAAGGCTGGTATCGCTGGTTAGATTTACCAGAGCAGGAAATTTAGATTCCCCGGTTTTGCTCGCGATACTGAGTTAGAGCTCGGTCAACCAATTCCTGAGTGCTAATCGGATTGAAATCTGAAGAGACGATCATGGTTGATATGTGGGTTTCAACCGCATATTCCTGAGTGCAAGCTTTACAGCCCTTCAAATGTTCATCCACCTGATATCGCTCTGCTTGTTCAATCTCTCCGTCAACATAAAAAACGACTCGATCCAAAACCTCTTGGCAGTTGAAAACTGTCATTCTGATTCCCTTTACTTTTTCTTGTCTTTGTTCTGAATGCCGTATTCCTCGGCCAAATCTTCTAGATACTTGCGTATATCCTTCTTAGCACGGTGAATGCGAGTTCCAACGGTGCTTACCGGAATGTCTAAGATTTCTGCAATCTCTTTGTAGCTGTAGTTCATCAAGGATAGACGCAGGGTTTCGCGGAACTCCTCGTCTAATTTAGAAATAGCAACACCGATTCTTGACGAATCGTTTAGGAACATGAACTGGTCTTCGGCCGAAATAGTCTGCAGCGCTTCATCCAGCGCTAACTGAAGAAGGTCGACTTCCTCACCATCACTATCAAACTGAGTGTTGGCTACCGTCTTTGCATTCTCAGTGCTGTTTTCAATTTTCATGTCCACGTTGACGTTGTAGAGAATCCGGTTTAGCCAAGGCTTCATGCCGTGACCGTGGTCTGAATAGTTCTGGATTCCGTTGAGCGCTTTCTCCATGACTCTGGAAAATAGCTCCTCGTTCCACTTGATGTTTGTCTGGCGACAACGCATGCGAAGCCAGTCGCTAAGCGCAACTAGTTCTTGAATGGCAGCTTCTTTGCTGCTCAAGGATTGGGTCATAGGCGATCTGTCCTTCCGATTGGAGTTTAGTGCTGCCTGGCGATACTGCTTGCGTCCTGGTTGCTGCTGGAAAGAAATTAGTTGAATTGTAATAAGTTATCGCTCCTTAGATTATTTTGTCCCCCATATATGGAACTGGGGTCACCCGTCTGAGAATCCTCCAAGTTCTGCTTCAAACTCGAGAAAACACATGCAGGTAGGATATTTACCTATGCAGAGTTCGGATTATTCCCAAAATGAGGAAAAAGATTGGTTAGCGCCAACAATTTCCCATGCTCTAGCGGGAACAGTTACCCTGCCTGGCTCTAAATCACTAACCAACCGTGAACTTGTCCTGTCTGCCTTAGCATCTGGGCCTTCCGAACTCATTGCCCCGCTGGAATCCCGCGATTCCGCCCTGATGATCGAATCCCTTGAAAAACTAGGGACTCGAATCAACAGAACTGAAAGGGGCAACCTGATTATTGTCCCCGCAACCACTGACATTGCTGTTAGTACAAGCATCGACTGTGGTTTAGCTGGTACGGTGATGCGTTTTATGCCCCCGGTTGCAGCGCTATTTGAGGGCTCAGTGAACTTTGACGGTGACCTAGCCGCTCGGGCCAGACCCATGGCTACGACAATTGACTCCCTTAGAAAACTCGGAGTTACTGTTGAAACACCAAATGGCCCTCAGTTGCCTTTCATAATTCGCGGAAGCGGTGAGGTGCTAGGTGGAGAACTTGAAATCGACGCGAGCGCTTCTTCTCAATTTGTCTCTGGCTTACTCCTAGCTGCCCCAAGGTTCAAAAACGGTCTTGTCCTGACCCATAAGGGTGATCACCTACCGAGCCAGCCTCATATCGAAATGACTATTAGTTGTCTCACTGATCGCGGGGTTAGTGCAAGGGCCCTATCTGATTCAAGTTGGGAAGTGCTTCCTGGTGAAATTCAGGGTAAGTCAGTAGTAATCGAACCCGACCTATCTAACGCTGGCCCATTTTTAGCAGCTGCGATGGTAGCTGGTGGCACCGTTACAATTCCTCACTGGCCCACTTCAACAACTCAAGTTGGCAAGATGTTTTTAGAACTACTTCCAAAAATGGGAGCCAAGGTTGACTTATCAAGTGGTGAGCTAACCATCACAGGCTCTGGGCAAATTAATGGAATTACGGCGGACCTGTCTGACGCCGGTGAGCTAGCACCAGTGATTATTGCCCTGTCTACACTGGCTAACTCTCCTTCAAGAATCACTGGAATAAGTCACCTGAGAGGCCATGAAACTGACCGGTTGAAAGCTTTATGTACTGAGATAAACATGATTGGTGGACATGCCACTGAATTAGCAGATGGGATAGCCATAGAACCTAGTGAAAACCTGCACGGTGCAATCTGGCAAACCTACGGTGATCACCGCATGGCCACTGCAGGAGCCATTATTGGGCTAGCGGTAAGTGGTATTACCATCCAAGATATAAATGTGGTTAGTAAAACGATGCCGGACTTTGTGAACCTGTGGACTGAAATGATTGGTTCTACGAATTGAGTTGGCTCTATGATTCAGACTCTGAAGACTATGAGTTGGACGAGTCAGATGTGAGGGTTAGGCCAAACCCTAAAGGAAATAAACCAAGAACTAAAAACAGGCCATCTTATGAGGATGCTCCGACCGGCATGATCATCCAAGTGGATCTTGGTAGGTACTTAGTCAGCCTTCCAGACGGCCAGATCATCATCGCAACCTTGGGTAAAGAACTTAGAAAAGCTGGTGCCGTAGTCGGTGATCAGGTGGCCTTGGCGGGAGACATCTCTGGTGAAGAAGGCAGCCTTGCTCTAATAGTCAAGGTTTTAGAGCGAACTTCACTACTTAGGCGTAGCGCTGATGATTCGGATCAGGTTGAGAGAGTGATTGTTGCCAATGCAACCCAGATGCTAATTGTTGCTGCCGTGACTAATCCAGAACCAAGAACAAGATTGATTGACCGCTATTTGGCTGCCGCCTACGATGCTGGATTACATCCAGCGATAGTTTTCACGAAGGCAGATTTAGCTGATCCTAAAGAATTGGTCAACCACTTCGCTGCTTTGGACATTCCAATTATCACGAACCGGAAAGACTCTCCTTCACTCGTTGAACTGAAGGACTTTCTAACTGAGGAAATAACAGTCGTTGTCGGAGCAAGCGGCGTTGGTAAATCAACCCTGGTAAACGCGCTTGTTCCAGAAGCTCAGCGAAGCACCGGTGGAGTGAATGAAGTTACCGGAAGAGGACGACACACCTCGAGCTCGGTTAGAGCACTAAGACTTGATCCGAGTTCTTGGATTATCGACACTCCTGGAGTTAGGTCATTCGGACTAGGCCACATCTCCTCAAACAATTTGCTCAGGAGCTTTGCGGATTTGTGGGAGATTGTGAAACTATGCCCAAGAGACTGCTCGCATTTGGCCGACTCCCCCGACTGCGCTTTGGATGAGGCTAAAGAAGGTAATGAGGTTCTAACCAAACGGGTGGATTCACTTAGGAGGCTAATGTCGTCTCTAGGAGGAGAATAATGTTTTCATTTGCTGAGGATTTGGATCTTGCATTGAAGATGGCAGATGCTTCTGATTCCATATCTCTACCAAGATTTAAGGCACAGGATTTCAAGATAGAAACCAAACCCGATGCCACTCCGGTTACCGAAGCAGATCGCGCGGTCGAAAAAGCTCTGAAGGATATTCTTGCCAGTGAGCGTAAAGCGGATGGCATCATCGGTGAAGAGTTTGGAAAATCTGGTGAAGATCTTTTTGGTAAGGGTTCCAGAACTTGGATTATCGATCCAATCGATGGCACTGCAAACTACATGCGCGGTGTGCCAGTCTGGGCAACTCTGATTGCTCTAGCCATAGATGGAAAACCAGTTCTCTCGGTGGTGAGTGCTCCAGCCATGGGTCGCAGGTGGTGGGCATCTCCCGAGATTGGTGCAAAGACCATGCAGGTTGATGGTGAAGTAAGTTCTTTGCACGTATCAAAGATGTCCGATTTATCGAACTCTTCGATGAGTTATGTGAGCCTGAAGCTTTGGGATGAGATAGGCCTTTTAGAGAACCTCATGAGTCTGGTTAGAAAGGTTTGGCGCACCAGGGCATTTGGAGATTTCTGGAGTTACATGCTACTTGCCGAAGGTGCAATTGATTTCACCGCAGAGCATGGACTACAGATTTACGACATTGCTGCGCTTGTGCCAATAGTTGAACAGGCTGGTGGAAGAATCACTGATTTCACTGGGGAACTTACCCCTGAATCTTCCATGGTTATTGCCAGCAATGGCTTGTTGCACGAAGAAGTCCGGTCCTACCTAGTTAGTTAGCCACTAAACGGCAACTAAATTAGATACAGGGAGGCTCATTTCATGCAAACGCAATGGCGCAAGCTGCAGATTCTAACTGCTGCTTCAGGCCTTTCCTTCCTCGGTAGTGCGCTAACCACCTTCGCCGTGGTCCTTAGAGATAAAGATGCAGCAGGTGCTGCTGGTGTTTCCCTGCTGTTTTTATGTATGCTCATCCCTTCAGTCATTTTTAGCCCGTGGGCCGGTCTCCTAGCCGATCGCTATCAGACCAGGTATTTTCTCCCACCGCTGATGATTGTGATGAGCCTTTGCAGTTTTAGCCTCGCGCTGGATCTTCCAGCATGGTGGGCATACATCGCGCTGTTTCTTTCCGCTACCGCCAACACTGGTGTCTCAGCAGCCTTCACAGCTTTGATTCCATCGCTTGCCTCTAGGGATGATATGTCGCGAGCCACTGGGATGCAGACAACCTTTAATGCTCTTGGCACCATGATGGCTCCAGCTCTAGGTGGAATCCTGGTGGACCGCACTGGATATTTCTGGCCCTTTATCATCGACGGCATTTCTTTTATAGTGCTGGCGCTAACCGTAATTCTTCTAAAGGTTAACCGGATTGGCATAACCGAACATGATGAGGGTTCGCTCAAAGCATTAGCTGGTGTGAAATTTGTCTTTCGGGACAAATTGATTAGATCAATAGTCATACTCACCGCAGTATTGATTGTCTCGCTTGGAGTCATCCAGGTTGGTGAGGTATTCCTACTAATCGATGAACTAAAAGCGACACCGCTAATTTATGGATTAGTTGGAGCGATATTTGCACTGGGAGCTATAACCGGCGGTCTTTTCACAACGCTAACGAAAGTTCCTTTGAAATACCACCTGAGAATAGTTACCGTGGCCATTCTGATGGTTGTGGTCGTGGTGTTCACAATAGCCAGAGCACACCACTGGTGGGTAGTCATGAGCTTCGGTTACCTAGGTGGAGTGAGCATGGCATTACTAAATGCCTATGGAATTGGATTCATCCAGAACCGCACTGAAGAATCAGTTAGGGCTAGGGTGATGAGCACCTTTAACGCAATCATTACGGTCGGAAGCGTTACCAGCACTGCGATAGCTGGAATTGCTATTAATGCCTTTGGCGTTCGTAATGTTTTTCAGGCTGCAGCGGTAATCGGCCTTGTCATCCTTCTAGTCTTTGGGCCAGCCGTGCTCAAAGCAGGTAAGCACTACGGCAAAGAAGAACTAACGCAGTAGTTCTGCTGCCGCTTCTATTTCAGGAGCAAGGAATCGATCGGGTCCAACTCCCTTTACAACCTGTCGTAAACGAGCTAACAACTCTCCGGTGGCTTTAGCTGGCATCAGCGGTGCTCTAAGGTCGATGCACCTTCCGGCTGAAATTAGTTCGATAGCCAAAACTGATCGAAGATTATCAATGGATTTACGAAGCTTTCTGGCCGCATGCCACCCCATGGAGACGTGATCTTCCTGCATAGCCGAAGAAGGTATCGAATCAACACTGGCTGGAACCGCTAGGCGTTTGGAATCTGAGACCAAACCGGCAGCGGTGTATTGGGCAATCATTAGTCCACTATCAACGCCAGCATCTGAAGCCAAGAACGGACTTAGGCCATTGTTTCTGCTCTTATCCATCATGCGATCGATTCTTCGCTCACTGATTGAGGCTAGATCTGCAACAGCAATAGCTAGAAAATCAAGCACGTAACCAATCGGTGCACCGTGGAAATTACCGTTAGAACTAATCTCGCCTGATTCAAGCACCACTGGGTTATCAATTGTTGCGGCTAGTTCTCTCAAGGCAACGCTCTTTGCGTGATCCAAAGTGTCTCTAACAGCACCGGATACCTGCGGTGCACAGCGCAACGAATAGGCATCCTGAACCTGACCGTCCCCGTGTCGATGTGAAGCAACAATTGGAGATCCCTTGAGGGCATTGAACATATTTGCCGCAGAAGTCTTTTGCCCAGGGTGTGGTCTTAGTGGTTCGTGCAACTCCTCCCGAAGCACCTGGTCAGTGCCAAGTAAGCCTTCGATGGTCATGGCTGCAATCAAATCAGCGTAGTCAACTAATTTAGCTAGGTCGTCAATTGCCAGCAATAGCATGCCGAGCATGCCATCGGTTCCGTTGATTAGAGCCAGGCCTTCTTTTTCTCTAAGTTCTACCGGTGTGATTCCGTGCTCATTGAGCAGGGTAGGGACATCCCGTTCAACACCGGAAGCATCGGTTGCTCTTCCCTCACCCATGAGCACCATCGCACAGTGCGCCAGTGGAGCTAAATCACCTGAGCAACCGAGTGAACCAAACTCATGCACGATTGGTGTGATACCGGCATTTAGAATCTCTGCCATGGTTTGCACCAAAACTGGTCGAGCCCCAGTTCTTCCAGAAGCCAATGTCTTTAGCCTAAGAATCATCAGGGCTCGAACCACTTCCCGCTCAACTGGAGCACCAACTCCGGCAGCGTGAGAACGAATCAGTGATTTCTGCAATTGAACTCGGTCTGATAAATCAATTGAGGTATTTGCTAGGGCACCAAACCCGGTAGAGATTCCATAGACCGCTTCTTGCGACTCGGCAATTGATTCAACAATTGCTCTGGTTGCTTGCATTGCTTTGACAGTTTCATCCGCGATGACTACCTTGGCATCTTCTCTGGCAACTGCAATCACATCCGCCATGGTCATACCAGAGGGTTTCAC
>Ga0214923_10002541_pt1 | contig 24102 bp, 25 predicted proteins | sample LL1510_MetaG_FD_177993 | JGI IMG/M metagenome (GOLD analysis project Ga0214923, IMG submission 177993) | Freshwater microbial communities from Lake Lanier, Atlanta, Georgia, United States - LL-1510 | ecosystem: Environmental > Aquatic > Freshwater > Lake | place: USA: Georgia | collected...
GATGTGAGGCATGACATAGCGGAGGTGAATCCAGATGTGGTTGTGCTGGTCGATTATCCTGGATTTAACCTGCGTCTTGCGAAGGCATTACATGCGGAAAAGAACGGGCCGGCGATCGTGTACTATGTGAGTCCGCAGGTTTGGGCGTGGAAGGCAGGTCGGGCTAAATTGATGGAGAAGATTCTTGAGCGGTTGCTGGTGATTTTTCCTTTTGAGGTGGATTGGTTTGCGCGGCATGCACCTTCGTTGCGAACGAAATGGGTGGGGCATCCGTTGGCGGATCGGTGGATTCAGCAGTCGCATGCGGAGCGGGATGAAGTTCCTTGTGTGGCTCTGTTGCCTGGAAGTCGGGTGAAGGAGATTGCCAAGCATTGGCCGATCCTTTTGAAGACGGCACGGAGAATTGTGCAGGAGGAAAGAAGCGTGCGGTTCATCTCGATGGCCACGGACTATGAGATGAGGCAGAGGCTTGAAGAGATCTGGGCCAAGTATCCGATGAGTGGGGTGAGTTTGGATATTGTTTCGGGGCAGTCGTTGACGCAGCTCACGCGTTGTTCGATGGCGATTGTGGCTTCGGGAACGGCAACTCTGGAGTGTGCGATGGCGGGGTTGCCGATGCTGGTGATTTATAAGGCGTCGTGGCTGACGTACTGGGTTGGTCGAATGTTGGTCAAGTTACCTTACCTCTCTATGGTGAACGTCCTGGCTGGGGAGAAGGTGGTGCCTGAATTCTTGCAAGGGGCAGCGGAGCCTGAACGATTAGGCAAAGCAGCGCTTCAAATTTTGAGAAATCCAAAAGGGGCGGAAGGCATGGCGAGTCGGATTCGGGATGTGGCGAAGAAGTTGGGCGGCCCTGGTGCGGCGGCGAGGGCTGCTTCGGAGGTGGAGGATGCTATCCGCCAGAGAAAATCTTTAGTGGTCGCGGCGAAGAAGAGTCTCGGCGATGGCGAGAAGGGGAGCGGCGGAGGAGCCCAAGGGGCGTAAAGCGGAACGGGCGATGGCGGTGAGGCGATCGGCCTCTTTTTTAGCACCTGTGAGGCCAAGCAGTCGGGGGTAGGTGGCTTTTCCTGAAGATTGATCTTTCCCGATCGATTTTCCTAATTTCGCCTTTGTGGAGGTGATATCCAAAATATCGTCTATGACTTGGAAGGCCAGGCCAAGGGCTTGGCCGAAACGTGTGAGGTGGCGAAGTTTTTCGGGATGGACACCTACCGACATGGCGCCGAGGCGAAGGGATGTGGTGATGAGGGCGCCTGTCTTCGCGCGGTGGATTTCGACTAATTTTTTGAGCGGGATTCGCTTTTTTTCCGAATCGAGATCAAGAACCTGTCCAGCGATCAGGCCGAGGCTACCGGAAGCGTGGGCAAGTTCAGTAACGAGATCGGCGGGGGAGTAGCGGCGATTGGGTTTGGTGCGAGCGACTGAGGCGAAGGCTTGGGTCAGAAGGCCGTCACCTGCGAGGACAGCGACAGCTTCGCCATAGACGCGGTGGTTTGTGGGTCGACCCCGACGGAAATTATCGTCGTCCATGCACGGCAGATCGTCGTGAATGAGGGAGTAGGTGTGAATGCATTCGACGGCGCAAGCGGATGGAATTGCAAGGGCCTCTTTTCCCCCAACGGCTCGAGCGGCGGCTAGGCAGAGGATAGGGCGAAGGCGTTTGCCCCCTGCGAGAAGACTATAGCGCATGGCGCGGTGAATGAGGGGTGGATTGGCCTTGGGGGAGATGAGTTGATCGAGGGCTTTTTCGACCAAGGGAAGGCGGGATTTCCAGAAGGTTTGCGGGTTCACCGTGGAGAGATATGACGAAGTTTGGGGTAAGAAGGCAAGCGTATCATTTTGCTTGGTGTTTGTGCCGATTGGAGTTGGGCGGGAGGAGGCTGGAATGGTGAGTAGGGTTAGCGTAAGGTGCGGGGATGTCGTCTCAAGTGGATACAGTGGGAAAGTGGAAGATTGCCGATCGGGTGTTCCAATCCCGATTGCTGTTGGGGACAGGCAAGTTCTCCTCTACCACGTCAATGAGGTCGGCCTTAGAGGCGAGTGGGTCAGAGATTGTTACGGTCGCTTTACGGCGGGTGGATTTGACGGGGCGAAAGGATTCGCAAGCGGACATGTTGGAGGAGATAGATCAGGATAAGTATCTGGTTCTAGCGAATACGAGCGGGGCGATGAATGCTGAGGAGGCGGTACGATTAGCTCGGCTGGCGGTGGCGGCAGGGTTACCGAAGTGGATTAAATTGGAGATTCATCCCGACCCGCGTTATCTGTTGCCCGACCCGATTGAGACGTTGAAGGCGACGGAGATTTTGGTGAAAGAAGGTTTTACGATTCTTCCTTACATCCAGGCCGATCCAGTATTAGCGAAGAGGCTTGAAGAGGTGGGGGCGGCGACGGTGATGCCGCTGGGGGCCCCGATTGGTTCGAATCGCGGAGTCGAAACGCGGGCGATGATTGAAATCATTATCGAGCAGGCGTGTGTGCCAGTGATTGTGGATGCGGGCTTGGGGGCTCCTTCGCATGCGGCGGAGGCGTTGGAGATGGGGGCGGATGCAGTTTTGGTTAACACGGCGATTGCGGTGGCGGAAGATCCTGCGGAGATGGCGCAGGCGTTTCGACTGGGAGTGGAAGCGGGCCGCAGGGGATTTGAAGCGGGGTTGGGGACAAGATCGCAGACGGCTTCAGCCACGAGCCCATTGACAGGTTTTTTGGACGAATGAGCGGAACACCTGGAGATCCGCTGGAGGGGTTGCCTTTTGCGAGATCGAGGGCGGTGGAGAGTTTTGAGGAGTGGATGTTTGGGTCCATCCGACTGGAGGAGTTGGCCGAGCGTGCGAGGCAGGAAACACGCAAGAATTTCGGAAAGACGATGCGTTTGTTTGCCCCGTTGTATTTGTCGAATGAGTGCGTAAACAGCTGCAAGTATTGCGGATTTTCCAAGGAAAATCCGATTCGGAGAGTGACTCTAACACCGGACGAGGTGGAGGCGGAAGCCAAGCATCTGGCGGGGGTGGGATTTCGGAATCTGCTTTTGGTGAGCGGTGAGCATCCCAGGGAAGTACCTGTTTCCTATTTGGCGGAGACAGTGCGTCGAACCGTGGGGCTTTTTCCGTCCGTCGCAATCGAGGTGGCGCCCCTGGAGGTTGCGGAGTATCGGGAGATTGTTGCGGCGGGGGCGGAGGGATTGGTTCTGTATCAGGAAAGTTACGATCGGGCGGCGTATGCGGAGATGCATATATCCGGGCCAAAACGGAATTTTGATGAGAGGTTAGGGGGACCGGAGAGAGGGTATGAGGCAGGGTTTCGGAGAATTGGGTTGGGTGTGCTGGTGGGATTAGCCGATTGGAGGAGAGAGTTGGTGGCACTGGCGGCGCACGTTTCCCATTTGATGAAAGTGGGATGGAGGTCGCAAGTGACGTTAGCGTTGCCACGGTTGAGGCCGTCAGCGGGTGGCTTTCAGCCTCGGGTCGCAATGTCGGATCGGGATTTTGTGAGGGCGATCTGCGCATTCCGGGTGGCGTTTCCCCAGGCGGGGATTGTTTTGTCCACGAGAGAGCCGGCGAAGTTGCGGGATGGGTTGATGGAGCTGGGGATAACGATGATGAGTGCGGGGTCTGAAACGGAGCCAGGAGGTTACACGGGGGCGGGCAAGGCAAGGTTACATCGAACTGTGCGGGGTAGGGAGGTAGCGCTGGAGGCAAGTGAGTGGGAGAGGGCGGAGGCGACGGAGCAGTTTGAGATTTCGGATGAGAGAAGTCCGGACGAGTTGTGCGAGACGTTGCGGAAACGCGGGCTGGATCCTGTTTGGAAAGATTGGGATCGTGCGTTGGCGGGGTAAAAAGATGGCTGAGATGGTGACAATTTTCGCAAATGGGAAGGCACGTCAAGTGAGGTCGAGCCAGACTGTGTCGGAGATGATTCGAGATATGAAACTTGCCCCCTCTTCTGTTTTAGTTGAGCGGAATGGGGAGGCGCTCCTTAGGCATGAGTGGGCGGAGAGAAAGGTGGAGCATGGGGATCGGTTGGAGATTGTGCGAGTGGTCGCGGGGGGATGAAGGATGGCTGCCAATCAGGAGAATGAAATTGATCAGGCCCTGATTCTTCGAATGGGTCAGGGGGATGAGGAGGCTTTAAGAGATTTTATTTTGCGGTATCAGGACCGGGTGTACGGGACGGTGGCGAAGATGATCGGAAATACAGGACCGGATGTGGAGGATCTAGCCCAGCAAGTTTTTTTGCGGATATGGAAAGCCGCACCTAGGCATCGGGCCGAGGCGAAAATTTCAACCTGGGTGATGACGGTGACTAGAAATCTAGTGTTTACGTTTTGCACCTCGCGGGGGAGTCGAAGGGAGGTTTCAGATGTGGTTTTGGATGAGGAGATGGAGGAGTTAAGAGAGAAGAGGGGGCCCGTGACGGAGAGGAGTCCGAGAGAAGATTTATCGGGAAAGGAACTAGTGCATGCAGTACAATTGGCCTGCGCGCACCTTCCTATGAAGCAGAGACTGGTAGTCCATTTAAGGCAACACGAGGAGTTGGAATTTGCCGAGATTGGTGAAATACTTGGAATCAGTGAGCTCGGAGCTAAGTCATTGATGTTCAGGGCTCGAGAAAACTTAAAAATAAAACTATCTGAATTTTTTACCGAACCTAGTTAGAAGAAAGTCAGTTTAATCCTATATGAAGAGAGAGAGCCGAGGAGATGAGAGTGTGGAGGGGTTGGGTCCAGAGCTGGGAAAGCTGTGGGACTCAGCTCCTGTACCGAAGGCGCCACCGTGGTTTGCGGCGCGGACGTTGGCACGTATCCGTCGTGAGGAGAGCAGGGGTGGGGTTTGGTTTGGGCTTCCACGGTGGGTTTTGATTGGGTTTGGGGCAGCGGTTTTGGCTGTGGGGTGGTTACGGTGGGAGAGGGAACCGGCGGTGGGGGATGCGGAGGTGTTTGCGGCGTTGGATGCGATGGTGGAGGAGGAGCGGGAGAATCGCTGGTGGGCAGGGCTATGAGGAGATCATTTCTCTACTTCGTGGTGGGTTTGGGTTTGTGGGGTGGAATGTTGGAGGCACAGGAAGAGCCGAAAAAGGGGCCGGATGGGTCTGGGAGGACGAGACCGCCGAGGGTCCCTGACGCTCCCTTTGTACCCAAGCGGGATATGGTGCAGAGGCAGAAGGATCAGTTTTGGGCGGGTCCTCAGGATGAAGGGCGGTTTGTTCAGATTTTAACTTTGGCTTTGGTTCCTAGGGAGCAGTTGGACGAGAAGCTTCAAGCGTGGCCGATGTACCAAAAATTATCGCAAGAGCAGAGAGTGCGGTTAGTCGAGCGGATCGATGAATTTTGGGTAAAATCAACAAAGGAGGCTCTGGAGGTGGCTAAGGAGTTTCAGTTAAAGGTGGGCCCAGAGAATGAGCAGGCCTTTGTACGAGCCTACTGGACGGAGAAAATGGCAACAGAAAAGGCGATTCGGGAGCAGTTATCCCCACTCCGAAAAAAGCTGGAGGATGAGGCAAGACAGAGGTTGGAGAGGAACTTTAAAAGCAACGTAAAGTAATCTTGGTGAGGTGAAAATTGAGGGCATGAAGGCGGGTAAGTTTTGACATCAAATTGTGACATTGGCGGACTTGCTCTGCCTTTTCCCCAACTTATTCACATATGAGCGTGAAAGATGTTCTAATCCTTACGGGTGGGCAGGAGGAGCACCACTATGTGGCGCGGGCGTTGCGGGATGTTTTGGAGGAGGAGTCTGGGGCAGAGTTACGGGTGGAGGTTCGGGAGGTAGGGCAGGGGGGGATCGAAGGGTGGTTGGGGTGGATTTCGGGGAAGTTGGGAAAGGGAAAGGCTAGAGGGGAGACATTGGGGAGATGGATACGGAGGGCGGGTATAGATGTGTTGGGAAGTTCAGGTTGGCCTCAGTTGCGCAGGTTGGTGGCATTAACCTTGGAGGAGACGCGGCCTGAGGTGGTTGTTTTCTTTCATCCTGCCGTTGCGCTGGCTCTGCAGGAGAGAGTTCAAGATCGGTCTGAAGCAGGTTTTCAGCGGGTGGGAGTTGTTTTGGAAGCGGAGGAGTTACCTGGGTGGGATGGGGTGACGGCGGATCTTTTATGGGTTGCGGATGAGGGCTCGGCCAAAGAGTTGAGAGAAAACAATTCGAAAGCCAAGGAGGTAGTGGCAGGGGGATGGCCCGTGCGACCGACCTTTGAGCCCGCGGAAGAGGGGAAGAAGGGATTCGCGAAAAAGGGACAGCCTTTTCGCGTTCTGTATTTGATTAATTCCCGCCGGCGAAAAGCGATTCGCACTGTGGAGAAGATTCTGCAGCTGCCCAATGTCGAGGTGACTACCGTGGTCGGCAAAGAAGAGGAGTTAAAGGGGGAATTGCGTAAAGCATTTTCTAAAAATGACGGGAAGTTGGAGATTCATGGCTGGGTGAAAAATCTGGCAGGAATGATCCGAGGGCATGATGTTGTGATTACGAAGCCAGGTACGATCAGCGTGCGAGAAATTCTAGCCACGGGGCGCCCTGCCGTTTTAGTGGAGGGAGGAAGGAATGCAGAAAAGCGAAAAGGGATTTGCCATTTGATCACAAGGCTGGGGGGTGGCGCGCTGGCGGATTCGCCAAGTGAGATAGCATCGAGAATTCGGCAAGGGTTAGAGGGAGGAGGCGTGGGATTGCGGGAGTGGGGTCGGAGGGCAAGGCAGGAGGCAGTTCGCTCCTTGGGGGCAACCGAACGATTGGCGAGTCGCATTACTCAGATGGCCCAAGCCGCGACAGAGACCCAGAGAGTTCCCGAGTTACGGTTGATGCACCATGGGCATCCTGGCAAGAAGGGTTTGCGGATGGTGGATTTACATACTCACACAATTTTTTCCGATGGCCGACTTACACTACGAGAGATTGTCGATTTTTATGGCCGGCGTGGTTTTGATGCCATGGCCGTGACGGATCATCTGGTGGATCGGAGAAGGTTGTTGGGGCGGTTAGCGAACTTATCGGGGTTAGTTTTAACTGTGGATGATCTTCCCGACTATTTTCGTGCATTGGCGGAGGAGAAAAATCGAGCCTGGACTAAGTATCGTATGATTTTGTTTCCTGGGCTGGAGTTTAATCATGACGGGTTAACGGCCAAGGGGTCAGCCCATTTATTGGGAGTTGATTTACATGATCCGATTGATCCTGCTTTGTCTTTGAAAGAGATTTGCGTACAGATTCGTGGGCAGGGCGGGCTGACGATTGCGGCACATCCACATCACATGAGCTCGGCTTGGGGTAAGGACACTCTTTATCTATGGGAGAGACAGGATGAGTTTCGCCCGTTGATTGATGCTTGGGAGATCGGAAATCGAGATGATCTTTTTAACCCAGTCGGATTGAAGAGGCTCCCTTTGATTGCAGGGAGTGATTTTCACAAGCCGAAGCATCTGACGAGTTGGAAGACGATGCTTTGGTGTGAAAAAGATCCCGAAGCGATCAAGGAGTGTATTCGGAGAAATAAGGACGTTTCGATCACACTCTATCGGGACCATCGCTTTGGCGGGGAGAGTGAAGAGCGGGAGGAGAAGAGAGGCGCCGCGGAGCGAAGAGGGTAAATCTTAGTAGAGCAGTTGGAGGCGGGTTATAAACCCAAGCTCATTATTTTCTACTACATTCCCCTTGGCGCCACCACCCGTATAAGCTTGGTATTCGACGGTAAGACCGATACGGATGATGCGGTTTGGGTACCAGTTGAGGCCCAGCGACGCTCCATTCACTCCAGTGGCATTTTGCGTTTCGGAAATTCCTAAGCCGCCCTGATCGACTGGGCGAAACATATTGGCTCCAGCAGCTAGGCCGTCGTAGCGAAGGGCGAGTTCCCAAGCGCCAATGTCTCCAGTTTCAAAGTTTAGTGGTTTTGATGGTACGACGCCCCCGAGAGTCGCATGTTCGCCTGTAATCACCCAGTCAACGACGACATCCCAAGCGGTGGTTTGGTAATTTGTAAAGCCGCCGCCGGAGGAACCATAGATTCCGTCCGTGCTCACCCCTTGCTGTTCGACGGTAAATTCTGCCCAACACTCAAACGGGCCGTAGTTGTAGTACATCTGGGGGCTGAGTCGCCACACCTCTCCTTGCACCCCTAGGCCGTTTGGGAAGGAGAGAAATGTGTTTCCCCCGTCGGTGCTATAATTCTGAAAAAGGTTGGCTGAACTAATCGCATCGTTTTGAGTTTGCCAGCCAATGCTTCCCCCGACGCCCAGGTGCAACCCGCGAAGCTCTTCAGGAACTTCCATAACCTCGCGAAAGGGTTGTGCGTAGAATCGAAAGTAACCAACTGGGCCCGTGCCATTATCGATTCCAGTCTGCACGGTGTCATTTCTTGCCCCTGCACCGACCATGGCGGCCCAGGACAGTTTGTCTGAAAAAAGAGATCCGTGAATCATGACCCCGATATCTCGGTTGGGAATTAGATTGGAGGTCAAAGATCGCTCTGAGAATGGGAGAAACGCGGCTGGGGTAAGACTTTCAAGCCCTACTGGAACCATAAACTTACCGACCTGAACTTGTAGTTCATCGATCGTATCATAATTGATAAACGCATCCGCAATGGTCGCTTGGTAAGCGGTGGCATTGGGTGCAGCGAGTGCGAATTCAGGAGCAAAGCGGTACTCCCAATCATCATAGAAGTAGCCTGCTGCGTAGGGTCGGGCTCGACGAATGAGGAACTTCGACATATCAGTTGTCCCTGCGTCGACAAATTGACGGTCGTCGAACTGTAGTAGGCCTCCTAACCGAATCATGTGTTCATTGTCTTGAGACCGAAAGATGAGACCTCTTTCTGATACATCGATCATGGGAAGATTCTTAAGTCCCTCCTGTTCTGACTTTGGAGCAAACTCGGTAGTTCCATCGACAACTTGCTCCATGGAGGTTTGCTCCCGCGTTTCGGCAGAGAGGGCTGGCTTTGCTGTAGTTCTTTGAGAATCTTCAGGCAAAAACGGGGTGTAACCGATGGGATGAGGGGAAATGGGAGGGGGTGCTGTTTTTGCTTTTGTGTCTTCTTCAGACGGGGGGCGAAGACGAGGAGTAGCGGGCGGGGCAGACTGCTGGGTTTTTAGTTTTTTGACCTCGTCCATCAGGGACTGCATTTGAGCTTTAAGATCAGCAATCGTTTTGGCGGTTTCTTCGTCCATGGCGCGGAGGGGAAGGACGGTCGTGAGCAGGAGAAGTGCTGCAGATACACCCCAACGAACTGATTTTGGAAAACCCACGATCATGGGGAAAGAATCGGGCAGAATCTTGGAAGTCCCAAGACGTCAGGATGTCATAGGGAAATGAGTTGAGAACAAGAGGGAATAAAGTGGGCCTGAGAGGACTTGAACCTCCATGGGTTACCCCAACAGATCCTAAGTCTGTCGCGTCTGCCAGTTTCGCCACAGGCCCGTTTTAAAGATCCTACTAAAGAAGCAGGGGAAAACGAGAGGAAGAAAAAATAAATTATACCCATTGAAATGTGACAAAAATGTGGCACATTTAGGATGTATAAACTATTAACAATCATAGATATATATGCATAAATTGCAAAAATATAAAAAGGGATTTACTTGGCGTCACCACTTTGACGAGAAGTGGGACCGGCTCGATTACTCCTTTAAGTTAAAAATTCAGGCCTTTTTTTTAATTTTTATTCTTGGGGTCGCTTTTCTGGGGTTGGCGTGGGCGAATCAAAAACACGAAAAGGCGCAATTCATGAAGGACGGTGCCACGAGGAGTGAGACAACACAGAAAAAGGACTTCATGAGTACGAGCAGAGCCGTTTCGACGCCACCTTTGCGTCATGCAGAGGATTAAAGTTTCCTTTAAAATAACTTAGCCGAACCCTTGGCCCGTTTCGGCAGTTTAATCCTTGTATGAGGATTTCGATGCCTTTCTTTGCTTGGATTCTAGCTCTTGGGACGCTCTATGCGGATTTGTACCTTCCCCCACCTATTTGGAGAGTCCCAGAAATCTCCTCCCCCGAAGAAAAAACTTATCCTGTTTCGATTCCAAGACACTGGGTGAGTTGGAATCTGCACTGGTTTCCAGGGCAAAGTCCTGACGCGAACGATCATGTGAAAAAGAGACATGAACAGGGGATTCAATTGTGGATTGAACGACTTAACCCGAGTGTTGGGGTTTTTCAGGAAGTACTCAGTGGCGAAGCAATGAAACGAAGTGCCCCTCAGCTTCCATGGCAGGCTGTTACGCGGTTTGCTCGAGCCGAAGATGAGGGGACAGAGCTCCCACCTCAGAATCTGGCTATCTGCAGTCGAATCCCATGGAGGGATGCATGGGAGGTAGACTTTGATTTACTTCCCATGACTTCAGATCGTCCTGTTCGTGGATTTTTAGGGGTGGAGTGGAGAAATAAAAAAGGAGAGCGATGGACGGTTTATGCGGTTCACTTAAAAAGCAATCGTGGTGGAAGAGAGGTAGCCTCAAAAAGGAGAGAGAGGGCGATCGAGTATTTGCGGATGGATTGGAGAAAGCGGGGGCTCAATCCGGATCATGACGCTATTCTTATAGCGGGAGATTTTAACTGCTCATTGAAGAATCCTATGTTTAAAAAAGAGAAAACAATTCGCGGGCTTTTGGCTGAGGGGTGGAAATCGGTGACACAGGAGTTGCCATGGCCGAAGAGTGCAACGGTACGGCCTGATGAACAGAGGGGGTACCCGTCAGCCGACTTTGATCATATTTTACTTTCGCCAGGATGGAAAAGGAGAATGGGGTCGAATCGAATTGTTTCAGGTGTCGATCAAGGTGCGGATGTGCCCAGTGATCACTGGCCCGTTTGGATGAAATGGTAGGAAGTTCTGCGGACGCGAGCCTACGGAACGACTTCGACAGGGACTCCCGGTCGAACAGAACGAACGAGTTTTGATGCGTTCCAATTCGCAAGCCGAAAACAGCCGTGGGAACCTGTCCGAGATATATCTTCAGGTTCAGGCGTGCCATGAATGCCGTAGCCTTGAAGGGAAAGGCCGATCCAAGCTGTTCCGACAGGATTGTTGGGTCCTGGGGGAAGGACCAACTTATTGGTGATGCCCTCCTGTTGCGCAACAACAGTCAAGACTTTGGGATCGAAGGTGTAGTTAGGGTTGGGGGCAATGTTGGCTACGGTGAGGGGTAGGTTAGGAACTTTGGTTTTATCAGCCGCGATTGAGCAGGGAAAACAAGCAACGACCTTATTATTTGTATCAAAGGCAAGTAGTGTCGTTTCGGAAATCATAATGACGATCCGTGATACGGGCGGAAGTTTTCGCGTCCCTTCCAAATTTGGGAGGGTGAGTTGGGTTCCGACGACGAGGTTTGTGACGCTCGAGTTAAGCTCCTTAAGGAAAGATGGGGTGGAGTGTGTTTTTTCGGCGAGCATTTCCCAAGGGTCATTGAAGTCGAGAGTGGGTATTTTGCTCATGGCTAAAAACCCTTTGGGTTTAGGGATCACATGCTGGAGGTCCTCCTCTGTCACTGTATAATCCGAGTAAGCGTCTCCAGGTTTTCCTAGGTTGATCCGAGTTTCAATATCGATTTCGCCTGTGGTGGCGAGGGCTCGATGAATCTGAAATTGAGTTATCGCCCGGCGACTTCGTTTAGCAAAATGTCCGTCAATTGTTCCGCATGAGAAGTTGAGGCGATCGAGGAGAGTCTGCCAGCCCGCCATCTCAATCGTATCGCGAGGTTTGTCAGTCGCGATAGGTTCAGCTCGACGAACTTCTTTGCCCATCGGGGGCGGTGGGGGGCCTTCGATTTGGGGAGGGGGGATAGGTTGGGAGGGGAGCGACGGCGTTACGGTCGCTGGGACTTCACTTTTTTTTTATCTACTTCGGGAGCCGAGAAGACCTCTGCATCAGGATATTTTTTCGCAAGATCTTCAGCCCGTTGGGCTGGAGCTTTTGGGGCGGGTTCGGGAAGTCGAAGGAGACCGCGATCCCGTAAATACAGTGCGATGCCAATCAACACGAGACCACCCGCCACACATCCGACAAAAAGATTTCCTGAACTGGAGCGACGAGCCATGAAAATTAGTATACGTCCTTCAGATAACGCTTCTCTGTTTTTGCAAAGGTGACAGAGACCCATTCGTCAGCCTGTTCAGGAGTTTTTCCCCCATGAAGGGAAACAATCTGAAGTAAGGCCGCATGGACATCCTTGGCCATTCTTTTGGCATCGCCACACACGTAGAAGTAGGCCCCACTCTCGAGCCACTTCCAGAGTTCCGCTCCCTCTTGCTCCATTCTGTGTTGGACGTAAATCTTTTCGGACTGATCTCGAGAAAAAGCCGTGGATAGCTTGTGCAAGTGCCCCGCTTTTTGGGCTGCGGAGAATTCGTCGCCGTAAAGAAAGTCGCTCTTGGCATGTTGATCCCCAAAAAAGAGCCAGTTCCGACCCGTATGGCCGTGTTGAGCGCGGTGCTGAAGAAAGGCCCGGAATGGGGCGATTCCTGTTCCAGGTCCGACCATGATGATATCCTTGTCTGCTGGAGGAAGGTGAAAGTGGCGTGTGGGCTGAACATAGACCGGAACCCTGGCCTGATCGGATAAGTCCGCAAGGTATCCGGAAGCGAGCCCCCTTTTATTTCTTCCGTGCGAGGTGTACTGGACGAGAGCAACGGTTAGGTGGACCTCGCCCCGACGGTGATCGGGTGAGGAGGCGATTGAGTAGAGACGAGGTGCAATTTTGTTGAGGAGGCCGGGAATTTCCGCAGGCTCCAAATGAACTCCTGGGGCGTCGTGAAGAACGTCGACTACATCTCGATCAAAAATATACTCATCGAGCTTTTTTTCATCTGCACAGATCGCTTGTAATTTGTCACGCGATGGTCCAGAGGCCTTTTCCGCCACTGTTTTCACGAACTTTTTGCCGACACGGTTGAGGATGGCTGAAGTGGCGAGGGTCTCGTGTAGGTTGGCGTCTTCATGAAGTCCCAATTTCTCAGTGAACTCACGAACCAAGGATTCAGGGTTCCGTGGAACAACTCCTAGGGAGTCGCCACAAACGTACGTAGGGCCGTCCGAGCCGAGTTCGATTACGATGTGTCGGGTATCTTTACTCGAGCCGTGTTGGTTCAACCGCCGGTTTTCGCGCAATTTCGAGGAGAAAGGATTATTTCTATTGAAAGCAGGGGCGGAGGTAGGAGTGGGGGTTGCGGACATGGTTAATTATCGTTTCCGATGGAACCTGTTGGGCAAATATCTAAGGCACGTTGGGCGGCGTCCAACTCTTCAGCAGATTCGGGTTGTTTGAAGAAGTAGACGTAGGTTTGGTCCTCGTTATATTTCAAAAGCTTCGGAGCTTCTTCGAGACATACGTGGCACGGAGTACAGCTATCGTCGACGTACCATTTGCCGGGGACATTTTCTTTTAATATGCGAGTCTTGTCAGCCATAGGGTTACGAAAATACACACGTCGGCGAGTGGGGCAACTCTGGAACGGGGATAGGAAGAAGAAAGTGTGCCCGGGGCGGGGGTCGAACCCGCACGGGGATTTCTCCCCAAGGGATTTTAAGTCCCTTGTGTCTGCCATTCCACCACCCGGGCAGGGAGACACTCTACGATGAGGAGGGGGGTGGGGGCGAGAAAAGGCGGGTGGGAATGATTTACTTTTTTGGAAGCAGGTGCGGCAAGCCTTGTGAGAGTGAAAATTTGGGAGACCAACCCGTGGCACTGATCCGCTGAATGGATGCGGAGGAGAAGCGAACGTCGGCGGGGCGGGCAGAGGTGTGAGTGATGATGGAGGAGGAACGGGTTAGAGATAGGATGGCTTGGGCAAGTTGGAGAATGGATGTGGATTGGCCTGATGCGACGTTGAAGGCTCCCCCCTGAAGTTCGGGATGAAAGGCAACGTGGGTGAGTGCTGAGGTGACATCGTCGACAAAAACGAAGTCCCGAGTTTGCAGGCCATCTCCGTGAAGGGTGAGTGGAGTTCCTGCGAGGGCGGCCTCAAAAAATCGGGGAACGGCTGCGGCGTAGGGACCCCGTGGGTCTTGGTTTGGACCGTAGACATTAAAGAAACGGAGAGAAACTGCTGAGATCAGGGCGGCTGAGCAGAGTTTTTCGCCTGCAAGTTTTGACTCGGCATAGGGGCTAGCTGGGGCAGGAGGCAGGGTTTCAACTTTCGGCATGGTGGGTTCGTTCCCGTAGATGGCGCAGGAACTGGCTAGGACGAGACGTTGGGCACCTGCGCGTGCGGCGGCTTCAAGAACTTGGCGAGTACCGTCGATATTAATCCGCTGGCATTCCAATGGGTTTTGCACGGATTCAGGAACGCTAACCATAGCTGCGAGGTGGAAGACATGGGTCACGCCGACAAGGGATTGGGCGAGAAGGTGAGGATCTAGGATCGAACCTTCGATCCAGTCGTATTTTAGATCGGCCAGGTTTTTGCGGTTTCCTGAGCTCAGATTATCCAGAACAGTGACTGGCCCGTGGTGCAGTAGGCGGCGGACAAGATGGCTTCCGATAAAGCCCGCCCCTCCTGTGACAAGAAATTTCATGGAGACCTACTTTGCCCAATGGGGTGCTTTTGAAAAGATCAGTAAAATTGATTTGAGCCAACCTATCTGTTCTGGGAGATTAGAGCTATGAGGCCTATTCTTCTTGTCCTAGGTTTCGTATTTTTTTTGGGTTTGAGCGCGTGCGGAAAGAAGGAAAGTCGATCTGAGGAGGTTTCTACACCTAAACCCAAAGTTGAGGAGGCTTTACCAACGGACGGGGAGGAGCGGTACCGCGCGACCTACGTGAAGGCTGCCCAAGCTTTTTCACGTAATGATTTGGATGGGGCCTTGGCAGCTCTGGAGCTATCGGATCAGGCTAAACCCAATCAAGCCAGCAACGCCAACCTACGTGGGGCTATTTTCACAAGAAAGCGGGATTGGGCAAAGGCAGAGGAGGCGTTTCGGCTCGCCCTTAAATTGCAACCGGATCTTCCTATGGCTCAGTTTAATTTGGGAGAGATTCTGTTTCTCAATAATAAATATCCAGAGGCGCGTGAGAAGTTTCAGGTTTTCATCAATAGCCAACCCAGTAATGACCTTGGTCTTTACAAAATTTATCTTTGCGATCTTTTTGGAGGAAATACATCTAAGGCGAACAGTTTTCTGGATTCATTAAAACCCAGTCCCAATAGCCCGATTTACTATTTCTCTAAAGCGGCTGAGGCTTTTCACAGGAATGATAAAGTCGCAGCGACTGAATTTGTCACCTCTGCCTATCGAATTTATCCGCCAGATGCGAATTCAACTTTCGCTGATTCACTTGTAGAAAAAGGATACTTAACCGGTGAGCAGGTGACCGCTCCTCAGGCGGAAGACACGAAACTCAAGACGGAGGAGTTAAAAACGCTTCTTCCTCCTGTTGAAAAGGCGGAGAAGAAGCCCAAGTCCTAGTTCTTGCCTGTTTCGATTCTTCTCATAATTTGAAGTTTGCCCCAAAGGGCATGCTCGCGAACTAATGGATCTGAGTCCTGTAAGGCTTTTTCCAGGGCGGGAAGATCCTCTATCGTGCCAATGTTTCCAAGCACGACACAGATGTTTCTTAACCATCTTCCTCGTTTGAGGCGAAAAATAGGTGTACCACGAAATTCTTTTCGAAAGCGGGTCTCGTCCCATTCAAGCATTTCTGGAAGATCAGATCGGGGAATGGGAGATAGGCGAAGTTCACGTGATTGCTGGGCGTGACGGTTCCAAGGGCAGACATCCAGGCACTCGTCACACCCAAAAAGTCGGTCTCCAACTAAAGGCCTGAACTCCTCAGGAATCGAGCCTGGGTGTTCTATCGTGAGGTAAGCCAGACAGCGTCGTGCATCCAGAACGTAGGGCTGAGGAAAGGCTTGGGTGGGACAGGCATCGAGGCAACGCGTGCAAGTACCACAGTGGTCACTCGAGGGGGAGTCAGGCGTAAAGATGAGATCGGTGAGTATGCAACCAAGCATTAACCAAGGGCCGTGTTGCGGGTGAATGAGTAGGGTGTTTTTTCCCTGCCAACCGAGTCCCGCCATAGCTGCTAGGGGTTTTTCCATGAGGGGAGAGGAGTCGACACAAATTCGGTAATGCGCGCCCCATACGGCCAAGGTGTTTTGCGCTAATCTCTCTAACTTATCCCGAAGGATCTCATGGTAATCGAGGCCTTGGGCGTATGCGGCGATTCTGCCGCGCCTAGAGGGGTTAGAGGTTTGGTGGCTCGTGACACCTGCGACGATGATTGTTTTTGCGAGTGGATCGTATTGGCGGGGATCACTTCGAATTTCGGGTCGCCGCGCCATCCAACCCATTTCGCCTTGATACGAAAGCTTGAGCCAATCCTTGAGGTGGTCGGCGCCTTGCGGAGCTTGGGCCTCTACAATGCCGATCGCATCGAAACCAAGAGTTCGGGCTGCTTCTTTAAGTTCTTTAGATCTGTCCATGAATTAGGACGAGGCAAGTGACAGGAGGATTCTTTGGCAAATCTGCTCAGGTGTGTCCAATTCGATGGGGATTGCAACTTCACTTTCCTCGTACCATTTCTTTCTCTCCGAAAGCTGGCGCAGAAGATTAGGTTCCAGTTGATCTGCAGGCAGGAGGGGGCGGTCGGTGCATTTGGATAATCGCTGAATCAAAGTAGAGAGTTCTGCTTTTAGATAAATACGAAACCCTGTTTTGGATAAGATCTGGCGATTTTCGGGGGAAAGAATAACGCCTGCACCGCAGGAGATGACGGTGGGAGGCTTTTGGGAAAGCTGAGCCACAATTTGGGATTCCAACTTTCGAAACTCTGTCTCTCCGCCCTCGGCGAAAATCTGGGAGATGGGGCGTTGGGCAGATTGGGTGATCTGCGCATCTGTGTCGGCAAATGGAAGACCCAGCTTTTGGGCTACAAGTGGTCCGACGGTGCTTTTTCCCGAACCGCTCAAGCCGAGGAGCCAGATATGGGAAGTCCTATTCACAGGCCAAGGGTGGCAGGGAACAGGCTTTTGGGCGAGTGCGGGGTCAATTCCAAGGCTTGGGGAAAAGGCTTTTTTCGTGCATGGTGGGTGGATGGCAAACACGTTCGGCCATTTATATCGAGTGACCACTTGGGGTGAGTCCCATGGGGGTGGGGTAGGTGCGGTGGTGGACGGTTGTCCGCCGCAGATCGCCTTATCGGAAAAAGATATCCAACCTGATTTGGATCGTAGGCGTCCTGGTCAAAGTAAGATCGTAACTCCACGGAAAGAGGCCGATCGATGTGAGATTCTTTCTGGAGTCTTTGATGGAAAAACATTGGGGACACCGATTTCGGTTTGGGTTCGAAATGAGGATGCGCGCCCCGAGGCGTACAAAGAGATGGAAACGATGTTTCGGCCGAGTCATGCGGACTACACCTACCAAGCCAAGTATGGGATACGAAATTGGCAAGGTGGGGGTCGGACATCGGCACGGGAGACGATTGGAAGAGTGATTGGGGGATCGATTGCGAAGAAGATGTTTGGCCAGTTGGCTCCTCGTCTTTCGGTTACTACCTTCGTTCGTCAAGTGGGCTCGGTCGTGGCACGGATTGACGGTGGTAGAGTGGACCAGAAAGAGGTCGAATCGAACCCTGTCCGTTGGCCAGATCGCAAGGAGGCAGACCAGATAGTGAAGTTAATTGAGCGGGTGCGTGCGGAGGGGGACTCGTTGGGTGGTGTGGTGGAGTGTGTGGTGCGGGGTTGCCCCGTGGGCTTGGGGGAGCCTGTTTTTGATCGTCTGGAGGCGGATTTAGCCAAAGGAATGATGAGCCTGCCTGCGAGTAAGGGGTTTGAGATTGGCTCAGGTTTTCATGGGGTCACGATGCGGGGTTCGGAGCATAACGATGAATTTTTCCTTGAGGGAAGTAGGGTGCGAACCCGAACAAACCGAAGTGGCGGAGTGCAGGGTGGAATTAGCAACGGGGAGGAGATTGTTTTTCGAGTTGCGTTTAAACCTGTTGCGACGATTTCCCAGGCTCAAAAGACCGTGAACACAAAAGGAAAGGCGGTGGAGTTAAAGGCAAGGGGACGACACGATCCGTGCGTTTTGCCTCGGGCAGTTCCCATGGTGGAAGCGATGGCTTTACTGGTGTTGGCGGATCACTATTTGCGGGATCGCGCGCAGATGGGCCTATCCCGAAAGTAGGGCAGAATTAAAAGGAGAAGTTTCCGCCCAATTCAATGGAGTTGGTGACGGGAGACCCGAAAGTGACCTGCTGATTGTCGCCCATATCAACGGTGGGTTGGCTGGTGCCATAAAACTTATAAGCGAGGGTGAGACCTAGCTGTTCCCAGATTCGCCATCTCACACCAGCCGCGATTTGATAAGCGTTGTTCATGTCGTTTCCAGCACCTGATAAAGTTGAGCCTTGGCCAGCGGGGGGATAAGAAATACTTCCAATGTTGAAATAGTTCCAGCCACCCCCGAAGCCAAAGTTAAGGTAGGGGATAAACCCCGTATCGTTTGGATACTGGAAACAGAGCTGAGCCATAATCGGAACGCTCCAGTAGGTGCTACTGGACACGGTCATGCCCTGGGTATTCCCGCGAATCGCATTTAGTGCAAAGCCAGTTTCAACCGCGAGTCCGAACCAAGGAGTCAGCCAGACACCTATATCAATGTCTTGGCGATAGCCTGTGCTGAATGCGATTTCTTTTTGGATCATTGGATTTGTTGCTCCCACTGGTCCAACGATATTGACAATGTTCATCGAGCTTACGAATCGGGCGCCACCCTCAGTTCGGACGTAGAAGTAGTCCTCCTCCATTTGGGGTTCGGTGAGCGGGGATTGAAGAAGTTTTCCGGGCCAGCCGATTTCTGTCGGGGGAGAGGACAAGGCATTTCCTTGTCCCGCCATTGGATCGGCGGGTGTGCTTGTCGAGGTTGGTTGGGTTAAATTTATGTTGCTGTCAACAGGCTCTAGATTTTTACCAAGGATAGGTTCGGAAGTCTGAGGATTTTGGGCGGGGATTGGAGCAGGGGTAGGAGAAAGTTGGGTAGGGGGTTGCGTGCGGGAGGAGATGTTTAGAAATTGAACCGTGCCTGCGGGGGTTCCGTCCATCTTTTCGATTTTATGAGCCTCATTCAGAGCAATTCTTAAACCAGATTTAGGTGGGATTGTGACTTGGGAATCACCCAAAAGAAAAACAACCGGAGTTGTGGCGAAGGCAGGGAGACTTACGAGAACAGTCTGTTTTCCGGCTGAATTAAATCCGTAGCTAACGTTACAACTTTGGCCGTCCAGTTGAATTGCCTGTCGGGGCGTACCTTGTTTTACAAACTCCGCTACCCCTCCCTTCGCGTCGAAAACAACGAGAGAACCATCTTCTTGAAGGGAGAGAATTGTTGGGGCATTTCCCGTAGTACGAGCATATGGCGAGAGAATGATTAGTAGAGCCAATATACAATATGTTGTGGCCTGCCTATCTCGCATCCCTATATAAAGGGGTAAGGTTTGCCAAAAGTCTACTCAAGGAGCTGGCAGATGGTAGTAATTAGTGCTTATATTTATATTTTATAAAATGTTGATATTTAAGTATCTATGAGTCTTTGTAAAAAGTTATTCGGAAGATATTTTGCGATCACTTTCGAGCCCCCTAGGAGCCACAATAGGGCTGCGAGGGCAAGGTAAGGGCCAAAAGGAACTTTGACGCCAAGTTTCTGTTTTCTCTGCTTTAAAATTCCAATGCCGATGATGGTTCCGATGAGAGAGGAAACGGCTAATATAAATGGTAAACTCTGCCATCCTAAAAAAGCACCTAAGGCTGCGAGAAGTTTTGCATCGCCGATTCCCATCGCCTCCTTCTGAAGAAGCCAAGAGGCAGTTTTCGCAACGAGCCAGAGTGACCCTCCAGCGACACTTGCAGAGAGGGCGGATCGGATCATTGCGTCCACGGCATCCTCTTTTCCTTGAAGAGAGGGAAAGAGATAGCTTAGTGAAATTCCAGCAACCACGCCTCCCACTGTTAAGGCATCGGGAATAACAAGGTAGTCGAGATCGATACCCGAGGCCACAATCAGGCCAGCAATAAGAAGACCGTAGACCGCGAAAAGTTGTGGTGGGTACTGGATCCAAAGAGCGGTAAAGACGCAAGCCGTGCCCGCTTCAACGAGGGGGTAGCGAGGATCCAGATGAGCTCCACAGCACCGAGCCCTTCCCCGAAGCAGGAAATAGCCAAAAATCGGTATATTGAGCCACCCTGGAAGTTGTAAACCACAAGCTGCACAACGTGAGGGCGGACGAACGATGGATTGGCCCAAAGGGATGCGAAGAATGCAGACATTCAGGAAGGAGCCTAATAGTGCGCCTAACACAAAAACAAAAGCTGCAACAAGGAAGGGAGGAATCATAGATTTCGGCCGGCGACTTGTTCCAGCGCTGCACGCATAGGTTGAAGCGGTGCGGGTTTTTTAGACCATAACTCAAAAGAGAGCGCCCCTTGATGGAGAAGCATCCCCAAACCGTCGATTGCTAAGCATCCTCGCTTACGCCCCGCTTGCACGAGGGGTGTTAAATCTTTTCGATAAAGAGTGTCGTAGATTCGCATAGGTGGATTGAGATGCTCTTCTGGTATAGGAGAAGGATCCGTTTCTTTAAGACCGAGACTAGTGCCGTGGAGAAGGAGGTCGGTTTCTTTTAAAGCCTCACGAAGTGCAGAAAGATCCCAGTCCATTTGGTGGATGGAAAATCGTCCAGCAACAAGAGGGGTTAGCTCTCGCAAAAGTCTTTGGGCTCTCAGAGGATCTCGATTCACTAGGGTAAGAGAGTCGCACCCTGTGCGCGCAAGGAAGCGGGCGATAGATTGCCCCACGCCGCCACATCCTAATAGAAGGACTCGGCCAGGAGGAAGGGAGTTTGGCCAGGTTTCAGTTATCGCTCGAGCCCAACCTGGCGCGTCGGTGCTTGATCCATGAATTTTTCCGTTGAGGATCTGCACGGTGTTCACGGATTCCGCCTCCAGTGCAGATGAGTCTTTGATTTGCGATAGTCGAAACATTTCCCCCTTATGTGGCAGAGTACAGTTCCACCCCGCAAGACCTGCTTGGATAAGTTGAGGAACGGCCTTCTCTAGTTCTCCTGATGGAATTTCGATACGGAAGTATTCGGCGGGAATACCTAATGCCTGCCAACCTGCTAGTTGCATGGAAGGGGATAAGGAGTGGGATATTGGAGAACCGATTACCCCATAACGCAACACACCCCTCTTGAGCGGGGGAAGGGTTGTGGGGGTAAAAACCTCAGCTTGCATCTCCCTATTGAGCCATCGGAAAGGACTTCCGCCCAACAAAAACGCACTCCGCCCAAGTTGCTCCTGGAGAAAGTTTCGCATAGGATTTCCACTTGAACGCTCATCACCCATTAACAGATCAGATGGTTCGCTCTTACGCCGAATTAGCTGCGATTAACCATTTAGGGGGAACCCAACTCCCTTCAAAGGCGGCTGTTGCGGCAATTACGGAGGATTTGCTCCACCTGCTTTTTCCTGGGTTTTATGATGGGGATAATCTGGAGGGGAAGGAACTTGGACCCGCCATTACGTCTCTTCTTCGATCTGTGGAAAAGGCACTCACAAAAGAAATTGGTAAAAGTATGCCTGCCACTGGGGTCGCCGGAGAAACAGCAGCAGGTAAAGTGGAGGCGTTTCTCAAGCGACTTCCTGCAGTTCGAAAAATTTTGAAGACGGATGTAGAGGCCGTTATGGCAGGCGATCCTGCGGCACGAAATGTTGAGGAGATTCTTTTGGCCTATCCCGGCATTGAAGCTATCGCCGTTCAGAGAATGGCTCATGAACTTCATCTTCTTGGAGTCCCTCTTTTTCCTAGAATGATGACCGAATGGGCTCACAGTCGCACAGGAATCGACATCCACCCTGGGGCAGTGATTGGCCATTCATTTTTCATCGATCACGGAACGGGAGTTGTGATTGGAGAGACAACAGAGATCGGGCAAGAGGTTCGAATTTATCACGGGGTGACCCTAGGTGCGCGGTCGGTTACAGGAGCTCAGACCTTGCGAGGTCGTAAGCGACATCCGACGATTGAGGATCGCGTGACTATTTACCCAGGGGCCACAATTCTTGGGGGTGAGACGGTAGTGGGCGAGGGAAGCACGATTGGAGGGGGAGTTTTTCTTACGAAGAGTGTTCCTCCTCATCACCTCGTATTTGCTGAGCATGCGACATTAAAAATCATTCCCAAGGCGGAGAGGCCTCAGGGCAGCGAATACACGATATGAATAACTTCATCTTTTCCGGTTGGCCTGCCACCCTTGATTGTCCGTATTGTACGTTGTGAATTCGTCCCCCCAAACTGTGGAACGGGAGCGGCTCCCCCTGCTTCTTGAGCAGGAGATGCAGGGCTTTTTCCATCGGCAGAAGGAGCGATATGACTTCGGGGATCTTTTTGAACCGATCTTTTTCGATATGTGCGAATTTGTTGGCAGAAAAGGAAAGCGAATCCGACCGCTTCTTTTTCTTCTCACTTATCGGGCCTTAGGAGGCTCCAAGGGCTGGGCGGATAAATCTTTAATTCAGGCCGCACTCTCTCTTGAGCTTTTGCATGCATTCGTTCTTGTTCACGATGATTTGATTGATCACTCTGAAAAAAGGCGGGGTTTGCCTACGTTCCATAAACTGGTGGAGCAGCGGCAAGGTAGGATGAGCCATGCGGAGCGGACGGGGCAAGGCGTGGCTCTGGTGGTGGGAGATCTGTTGTTTGCACTTTCGGTTGAGACCCTCCAGCAGAGTTCTTTTGATGTGGGGCCTCGGCAACAGGCCTTGGGTAAACTTCTCTCGTATGTAACGGATACGGGGGTGGGTGAGATCTTTGATATTCTTTTAGGTTCTCGTGATATCGGGCGAGTGACTCGTGAGGAGATCGAGTTGACCTACCTCTTGAAAACCACAAGGTATACCTTTGAAGCACCTTGTGTGATTGGGGCATTACTTGCAGGGGCCAGTCCTGAGAAAGCGGAGGATCTAGCCAAAGTGATGGAACCTCTCGGGTTGGCGTTTCAGATCCAAAATGACCTACTTGAAGTTTCCCATCTTGACGGGAAGGACCAACTCCTGCCCACGGATCTGATGGAAGGGAAAAAGACTCTTCTGATTCACGAGGCCTATCAGCGGTTGGGTGAGGTAGATCGGTCTTTCTTGCAGATGTGTTTTCACTCCGCTGCACGAAGCGAGGCATCTATTTCGAAGGTGCAGGATCTGTTGAGAAAATCTGGGGCGATCCAGGTCATGCAGGAGCGTTGCCGCGTTTTATTTGAGCAGTCGAACCGACTCCTTTTCGAGTCTCACTTGTCGCGGGAAGAGCAGGCCTCGATTTCCGAGGCGATTGCTTGGGTAAGGCAGACGGTTCGTTTGGGGAGTTAGTCGGTTGGGCTCTTTTTCGTCCCCAAGTTTGGCGGACTCATTTCGGTCGGCGAAGGCGATCACGCGCACGCACGCACGCACCTTTTATTTTGCATCCCATGTTTTGGCGGAGTCCATCCGTCAGGATGCTTACGCTGTGTACGCATGTTGTCGTTCGATTGATGATGCAGTGGATCAGGTTGCTGGGAGGGGAGAGGATGTCCGGCCTGAAGTGGCGGGAGAGATGTTAGTAAGGGCGTTTGAATCGGGAGGGGATCAGTCTGGTGAAGAGTGGATGCCTGCATTTCGAGATACAGTCAGCCGAAAGAAAATCCGAAGAATGTGGTTTGAGGATTTGGCGATCGGGGTCGCGGGGGACGCGGGGCCTGTCAATTTGCAGACTTGGGAAGAGTTGGATCGCTACTGTTATCGTGTTGCAGGAACAGTGGGATTGATGATGATGAGAGTCTTTGGATCTGAAGATCCTCAAGCAGAACCTAGGGCCTTAGACTTAGGAAGAGGAATGCAGTTGACGAATATTCTAAGAGACGTGGCGGAGGATGCTAGGGCGAGGAGAATTTACCTTCCTGCACGCGAAAGAGAGAAGTATGGGGTACGTGCTGAAGACCTTCTTATGGGCAGGATTTCGGGGCATTGGGCTGAATTCATGCAGTTTCAAGTTTCACGAGCGAGGGAGCAGTATCGATTGGCTGAGCCTGGTATTGCTTTGTTGCCGAAAGGCGGGCCTCAAATGTCAGTTTGGTTTATGAGAGAGTTATATGC
>Ga0214923_10002542_pt1 | contig 24093 bp, 27 predicted proteins | sample LL1510_MetaG_FD_177993 | JGI IMG/M metagenome (GOLD analysis project Ga0214923, IMG submission 177993) | Freshwater microbial communities from Lake Lanier, Atlanta, Georgia, United States - LL-1510 | ecosystem: Environmental > Aquatic > Freshwater > Lake | place: USA: Georgia | collected...
TCTATAACCCTCTGCATGTGAGTAAGCACTGCTTCCTGTGGTTTCATGGCCCTCTGCGTGGGAGGCGTAACCGCTCGTTGCGGTGCCTTGACCCTCTGCATGAGAGTAGTGTCCGTTTGCTGTGGTGCTATAGCCCTCTGCGTGGGAGTAGTCTCCGCTCGCTGTGGTGCTATTACCCTCTGCGTGGGAGGCGTAACCGCTCGCTGTGGTGGCAATACCCTCTGCGTGGGACCAAGATCCGATCGCTGTGGTGAAATAGCCCTCTGCGTGGGAGTAGTCTCCGTTCGCTGCGGCGCCATAGCCCTCTGCGTGGGAGTAGTCTCCGCTCGCTGTGGTGTAAAATCCTTCTGCGTGGGAGTAGTCTCCGTCCGCTATGACGGCATAGCCCTCTGCATGAGAGTAGTGTCCGTTCGCTGTGGTGCCATCACCCTCTGCGTGGGAGTAATTTCCGATCGCTGTGGTGTTAAATCCTTCTGTGTGGGAGCAATTTCCGATCGCTGTGGTGCTTTGACCTTCTGCATGGGAGTAGTCTCCGTCCGCATAGGTGCTATTACCCTCTGCATGGGAGAAATCTCCAATCGCTGTGGTGCCATCACCCTCTGCGTGGGAGGCGTAACCGCTAGCAGCAGTATTTGCGCCTTGGGCATGGGCCTCAAGTCCCACAAAGGATGCGGCATCTATGTACCCCTGCAGCAGGGAGCCGCTGATGACGACGTCGCCTCCAAAGACTGCCAGGTGCTGATCGCCGACAGACCCGCTGACGCTTCCGCTGACGTAGAAGAAGACGTCGGTGCCTGCCTGACGCGGCGACACGAAGCCGGTCTGCCCTGGGATGGCGACGCCGACAGAGGCTGTCGTGTAGATGGCGTCTGCGATGTCAGAGTACCAGTAGCTGTCGCCTCCGGCGCCTCCTCCACCACACACGCAGTTAGAGCTTGAAGCGAAGACAGTCAGGTTCCAGGTCCCCACCAGGGGCAGGTATGTTGAGAGGACGACATCGGTGGCTATCGTTGAGGTGGCCACGACGTCGTCTGGGACGACCTGGGTGTCTGAGTCGTCGTAGACGACGACAGAGACGTACTTGCTGCCTAGGTTGTGGTTGACAGTAAAAACTCCGCCTGACAGGTTTGCATTATTAAAGGCAGTGGAGTAGCCTAGACAGTTGCAGCAGACACCACCGCCCCCTCCACCTCCGCCGCCGCCGCCGCCGGAGGCAAAGACAGGCGCCTGCCTGTAGAATGGGCTTACGCTCCTCTTTTTTGTTAAGTCTATCGGCATCTGTCTACAAGCCCTCTCCGTGATAAAAGTATTGAGGACAGCAAAGAATCTAACATGTCCCTAGAGTATCTTGGAGGCCAGGGTCGCGAGAGGGCTACGCTCTCCCTTCAGGAGAGTGACGTGTCCCGCCAGGGGCTGGTCCTTGAACCTCTCAATGGCGTAGGTCAGGCCGTTGGACAGGGCGTCTAGGTGGACGTTGTCTATCTGCTCTACGTCGCCTGTGAGGACGATCTTGGTGCCGTCTCCCGCCCTGGTGATGATGGTCTTCAGCTCGTGGACTGTCAGGTTCTGGGCCTCGTCGATGATGATGAAGGCGCTGGGGATGGAGCGGCCCCGGATGAAGGAGATGGCCTCTATCTCGATGAGACCCTTCTGCTGCATCAGCTCCAAGTAAGGGTCCCTGAACCCGGTCGATGGCCCCGCCTCGTCCTGCTTCTTCCTGCGACCTGCCACTGTCTGCTTCTTAAGGGCGGACGGTCCCAGGAGGAACTCTAGGTTGTCGCGGATGGGAGCGATCCACGGCTCCATCTTCTCCTCCAGAGTTCCCGGCAGGAACCCGATGTCCCTGCCGACGGGCTGCACCGGGCGGGACACGATCAGCTTGTTGTACCTCTGGGCCCCGCCGATGGAGTCCAGCTGCTCTAGCCCAGCAGCCAGGGCCAGGAGAGTCTTGCCACAGCCAGCCTTGCCTGTCATGGTGACGAGGGACACCTCTGGGTCCATCAGGAGGTCAACGGAAAAATTCTGCTCCTTGTTGCGGGGCCTCAGGCCAAAGACTGAATCAAAATTTTTGATGGGCCTCAGGGACCCATCGGGTCGCGCCCTGGCGATGGCCGACCGCGACGGCTCGTCACAGTCCACACCTGACTTGAGGATGACGACCTGGTTGGGCCACACGGGCTCTTGCAGGGAGTCACACGGCAGGCGCTGGTCAGCGTATAGGTCGTCTATCACGCTCGCCTCGACTGTGACCGTCTTAACCCCGGTGTAGATGCTCTCTAGGCTGTCAGAGACGCGTAAGTTGAGGTAGTCCTGGCACGGGATACCGATGGAGTCGCACTTGACACGTAGGTTGATGTCCTTGGAGACCAGTATGGAGGGCTCCAGCTGCCCCTCTAACATAAAGCCTATGATCAGGTTGTCTAGCGACGACCCGTTCTGAAGCTCTATCGGCAGGAGGGCTCGAGTGTCAGTCTTGGAGGCGAGGACCCTGACTGTACCGCCGCCTCGAGTGGAGACGCCCTCCTGTAGGCTGCCCTGTGACCTAAACTCATCAAGGGCCCTGGCTGCAGACCTGGCATTTCGTCCGACCTCGTCCATTCTAGACTTGTGCTTGTCCAGCTCCTCGAGGACAAGCATAGGCACCACGATGTTGTTGTCTTCAAACGCATGGAAGCAGGCTGGGTCGCTGAGCAGCACATTGGTGTCGAGTATGTAGTTCTTTTTCATGCTCTAGGTGGCCGATAATACAATTTTCTCTAGTAAAAGTACCATAGCGTGGATGAAGGACGCCATGAGGTTAAATATAGTCGAGGGAGACACATGCTTCGCTGCTCAGAAGAGACACGGGGTACAGTGTCAGAGGCAGAGCTGCCAGAACTGGTTTCGGAGCCCTGACAACATCAACTGTTCTATAGTCGGAGCACAAAATAGCCCATGGACCCTCCAGGAGATTGGAGAGTCCTATGGGTTAACGCGTATGCGTATCTGCCAGATAGAGAAAAAAGTTGTCAGTAAGATACGTGACGTCTGCCTTTAAGGGTCCTTATCTTCCTTCTTTTTCTTTATCTTCTTCTGTTTGGCTGGCGGGGGCAAGACCTCCGCCGGCTGATTTTCCACAATAGGTTCAACATCCTCAGCCTGCTGTAGTTTCTTCAGCCCTAGCTGGTAGACATCTGGCTCAGCTTCTTGAATTTCTTCCTGCTCCTCCACTACAGGCAGCTGTGACTGTGGCTGTTGCTCTTCAACCTGAGTAACGACAGGGGCCACCTCCTGTGGTTCCTTAGGAAGGAGACCGCCGTCAGGACCCACTACGTACTCTACCGTAGGGTCCAACTTGTTGTCAAACAAGTGCTTTAGGATGCGACGCTGCGCTAGGCCGATAGACATTAAGCTTCACTCTTCTGTGTTTTCTTGTCGTGGACCTGCTGTAGGCTCGCCTTTGACAGCTCCACAATCTTCTTGCGTAAGAGGCGGAGCCCCTTGCGTGTCCTGCCACCGGCGGCCCCTACGCCGCGAGCATTCTTGTTGACGTCCTGCTCTAGGGCGTCTACCATGACACGGAGCTCGTGCCACAGGTCTAGGATAGTCTGGTTAAGTGTATTTTCGCTCATAATACCTCCTAACGTAAGTATAAGGCTACCTAACATTTAGTAAAAATACTACCTCAAAACCAACGAAAAATCACTTGGGAACATTCCGGCATTGCGGGCGTAGAAGTTCTCCCAGTCAGAGTCCAGTATGTAAGAGACTGCGTGGTCTGCCTCGTTCCTGATAGACCTGCCCAGCGACTGTATGACTAGCTTAGCTGTCTGGTACGGGTACCACGCCTCGTCTACCTTCATGCGCTGTTGGACGAGGGAGTCACCTAGGTAAGGGAACGGAACCTTACAGATGACCTGGAACCTGCTTGCGTCGTCGGCCAGGTCTACGCCCTCCATCATCGAAGGAGACAGGAGGACAGTCGGGTCGGGCGAAGATATGTGAGACTGCAGGACCCTGTCCCTGTTGGTCTGGTCATGAACTAGGACTCGGGGATTCTTTAGGTTGTCACGCAGGTAGTTAGCGACCCTGTAGTTGGCGGCGTGGATGATTCCCTTCTGGCCAGCGTGCTGCCGCAGTATCTCCTCGAGGACACCGACCATCTTAGGCAGCGTCGACTCTATCCTGGACTTTGACATGGAGCCTACGGGCAGGAAGTGGACCGGCCTATTCTCGGGGGGGAACGGGGACGGCAGGCTGAGGAAACCTACGTCCGCTTCTGGCAGGCCGAGGGACCTACAGAAGGCTGACTTGTTGAGTATCGTAGCAGACATCATGACAACCCTCTCCCCGTACTTGAAGAGGGTGTCCTCGGCGTACCTGGAGACGTCGACGGGCTTGAACTCGTACTTTTTCCCCGCCTTTGTCCCCGGCTGCGGGAAGACAGTGTTCATGACCCAGTTGGAGGTGTCGTATGACTCCAGGAATTTTTCGACCTTGGCGACGTGCTTCTCAAGGGCCTCGAGCCGGCGGCTGTCCTCGCCAACGTCTCCACCGGAAGACATCAGCTTCTTGAAGTCCCTCTCTGCCTTCTTCCAGTGCTTCTTGACTCCTGGTAGGTATGATGACTTGACCCAGTCAGCCACAGCTTCCTGCGACTTATCAGGAGGGGGCTTACACCTTGCGACGTCCCTGGCAAACTTCTCAGAGAACACGACCTCGATGAACTTTGAGAGCTCTACCTCGGTGTTGTGTGCCTCGTCAATGACAAGCAGGTGGCGGGGCGTCAGCTTCTTGGCGTAAGTAGTCTCTGCGAGGAAGTAGGAGAAGTTTGTGACGCCAAGCGATGACTGCGTGAAGTCTGACTTGGCTTTGGCGTAGGGGCAGCCTACAGAGCAGGCTTTTTTGATGTCAGCTGCTCCAGGTGAGTCTTTCAAGAGGGCCAACAGCCTCCTTGAGTCGGAGCACGTCAGTCCAGTCCCGGCTGCACATGAATAGTTGGTGGATGACTTGATAGACCTGAGGAGGCCCAGGGCGTTTGGCCCAAAGTCACGCTCATACTGGTCCTGCAGCACCTTCTGGGTCGTCAGGAAGTAAGAGCCTGACTCGTCCCCTTCCATCCTGTCAGAGAGGTACCTGGCTATAGTCAGGCCTGTGGCTGACTTGCCTACCCCGACAGGCAGCTCTAGGACGCAGAACCTCTTGCCAGAGGATATGAATGTGTCAAGGGCAAACTCTATGGCCCGCGCCTGGTGTGGCCTCACCTGTGTGAAGGGAAAGAACCTAGCGTAGTCGTAGTCCGACATGCGGGGATACTAAGCCGGGGGCGGCGACTTATTCACCGTCGCCGATAATCTTGTCGACAATGCCGTACTTGAGGGCCTGGTCTGACGTCAGGTAGAAGTCGTGTCCCATCTTCATGATCTTCTCCACCTCTGACTTCGGCATCTTCGTCTCTTTGCAGAGGAGGCTGACCATCAGGTCCTGCATCCTCTTCATCTCTGAGGCCTCGTTGAGGACCTCGAATATGTTACCTGCGGCCGACCCGGACATGGAGTGTATCATTATCCTAGAGTTCTTACCAATCATCCTCTTGCCCTTCTCGCCGGAGGCTAGAAGCAGGACACCAGCTGACATGATCTTGCCTAGGCCGATGGTGTGGACGGGGCAGGGCAAGAACTTGATGACGTCGTAGAGGGAGAACATCTCGTCGACGGCCCCGCCGTAAGTCGATATGACGAACTGTATCGGCTTCTGGCTGACAGACGATAGGTGCAGCATGTGAGCGACGACCTGAGATATGGAGTTCTCGTCGACGTCGCCGGCCATGTAGACGATCCTTGCGTCGCCGTCCTGTCCCATGATAGCGGCCGTGTTGCCGCCACCCTTCTCAGAGTTTCTCTTGGCTTTTACGTCTATGCTCGCTGTCGGTCCGCGTCCCATTGTCGTCATCCTTCTTGGCTAGAAACAAAGACTTCCGGGGCCAGCTCCTTGATAGCGCCGACCAGCTCTCGCATCACTTCTACGTCTTCTATGTTGAGGACTAGGAGGTAGATGATGTACTTCAGCTGCCGCTGGGTGACGCCAAACTGCGTCACCTCAGACACTATCTTCCTACAGACCTCGTTCTCTTCTGCCGACCTCTCCGACTGGAGCTGGCCGTAGACAATGTCAGCCACCGACGACCTCCTGTGTTGTGTAAGAGTCTACCCTGAAAAGTGTCTCACCGAGTATCCTCACATACTTTCCGGTCCGGGTGTCCTGTTCGATGTCTGTCGTCAGGATGACTGTCTCACCCCACAGCTGGTTATCGACAGCGTGCTGACAGGCCTCCCAAGTCGGCAGGTCAGCCATGTTCTTCTCAAGGATGCCGGCCAGGTTAGGGTGGACGCAGGGCCTGATGTCGTCGACTGTCACGACAGAAGACATGCTCTCCTTGGAGGAGATGACCTCAGACTTGCAGACGTCTACCACCTTGTGCACTATGCCGCAGTTGTTGCACTGCACGTACTTTGGGACGACGTGCCCCTCCTCGTCTATCTTAGAGAAGACTATGAAACGATGGAAGGGCGGGTCAGGTCGGCCCTTGAACTGCGAGAGTATGCACCGGCACTTGACTAGGTGTTTTTGGCCTGACCGCACGGTTACCTGCCCTTCCTTGCGTCACTTGAAACACGACGCAGTGCTGACTCTACGTTAGCGACGGCAGCGGACGAGGCCTCGTCCGCTGCCACCCTGATGGCGCTGACAATTCTTAAGAGGGCCGTCCTGTCGACGTTGGCTTCGCTGGCCACAGCGATAACACGAGACTCTACGCTGTTCTTTGAAGCCTCAAGGGCCTCGCGTACCGCCTTTATCACCCTGTTTGTGTCGGCTGCCAGCACGCATCGAATACTATGACATACTTAGGTCTAGTAAATGAAGTCCCTAAAAAGCCTTAGTCCAAGTGAGCTGATAGAGAGCAGCAGGGACGTAAAATTCTTGCTAGAGGTAATTGATAAGACTGAGGTGTACCAGAAGACAGGTGACATGATAGTCGTCCTAGAGAGTGGCGGTGAGGTGCAGGGTTCTAAATCTCTAGAAAAGATAAGAGAAACTATTATTGATAAACTTAAAGAAGAACTACGTGGCGGTGGCTCTAAGCCTGCTAAAGGTGTAGGTATTATATCTAAAATACAATCTTTGCTTGGTGCAGAGGCTGAAGGTGGCAGGGCAACTGTGATGGAAGCAACTTATTTTGTTATGAGTCTACAGAGAGTATTTGTTAGCGCCCTAAAGGCTATCAATACTTTAAGTAAAAACGCAGAAGATACGTCAAAAGTAGAGGACATCATAACGACAAGCTTGTCAGAAGAAAAGAAAGAAGACGGGAAAAAAGACTACAGGAAAAAATTAGAAAGCTTGCTAGAAGACACCTCCTACGCAGATCAAGCTTTCACAAATGAAGCTAAGTGGATAAAAAATTACGGTGGTTCTACTGAGACTATAGCATCTGAAATTGCTGGGATGGAACTGTCGCAGCTAAAGGCCAACGCCAAGAACATCGCCGAGGCTCTTAACGCTGCGCCAAAGCCGTCTGACCTATCCTACATGGTCAGTTCGTCACGACGCTCGTCAAGGACACCACGAGGGCAGGACATAGACATTGGTCAAGTTGCAAAAAGAGCTCAAAAGGTAATGAGCCGGCTCGGCATAAGGGATGAAGAAGCCTGGAAGAGGTTTGTGGTCAGGATAGTACAGTCTGTAGGCGACAGCTCAGACATCGACAAGATATTTAGCGAGATACCTGAGGGTTAACGACTTCGTGTCGTAGGATGTCCTGTAGCCCAGCCGCTAACCTACGCTTCAAGGCGTCAGCGCTATGGGGCTCTACTAGCCCGGCAATACACCTCGACGCTGTTCGAATGCAGGAGTCCAGCTCCTGACGCCTCTGGCTCCACGAGATGGAATCAGGCGCCCTTATCACCACGCTACGAGACACCAGGGAGGCGGCTCGAGATGCGTACAAGCCCTGCATCGCCTCAGCCTCCTGGGAGTCTGACTTGTCCCTTAGGAAAGAGAGGTGGGACGAGACGTCCCTGCACTTGCCTAGCGTTAGGGTTCCCCTAGACCAGGAGGCTGAGGGGCAGTTGGGAAAGGAAGACAGCCTGATGCTGGACAGCAGGCGTCCCGTGTCAGACGACACGAGGTCCCCGCCCGTGACAACGCAGACGTCTTTGAGTGTGTTGACGCCACGCTCGTCTAATGGACAGACAATAGGCCACACGGACAGAGAGCGACGCCTCATGTTGGCCGATAGAGTGCTCAAGACGTCAGGGGAAAAAGCCCTGGCTGCCAGCACTACTGCCTCGCCTGACTCGGCAGCCTCCTGTAGCAGGTGGTGGACCTCCTGGACTGACTCTACGAAGGCGTCGAAGACGCCGACCCTGCAGTCCTTGACAGCAAAGTCTCCTAGGGGTGACTGGACTTCAAAAGCATGCCCCAATCGCAGCTCCACCGACGGCGCGCTGTTCTCGTAGGTCTCCAGCCGGATCTTTCCCGTGGCCCCCGCCAGGTCGACCGCGGTCGTCACTAGCTCGAGCGTCTGCTTGCTGTACCCAGCTGACTCGAGGTATGACAGCAGCCTGCCCCTGTCGGGCAGCCCAGTGACAAAGCTGTCCTGCGAGGACTCTACGTCTCCTGACGCTGCGATGCCTATCACATCAGCCGAAGAGCCCGGTAGCAGGGCCTCACACTTGGCCAGGTGCTCGACAATCAGCTGGTGTACCGTCGAGTCAGCTGCGCCTCTAAACCTAAGAGACGCATAAGAAGAAGGAAACTCCTTTATACTGTTCTGTGGATATAGGACCCTTAGGGCTGACAGCCTCTTAGCTACATCCAGTGGAAGTTTCATATATTATATGATAGCCACCGTCTATCATATGTACAATTCAAATAAACTTAATGTGCCCTGCGACATAGTCGTATATGAACTTTGCGAAGAGGCTGACGGCGGCCCCCGCCAGGGTCAAGAAGACCCACTTCGTACCTGAAGTGACAGAAGACTTCCACCTCTGCAGGTCGTCGACCTGGATCTTTATGTCGTGCACCACCTGGACCTTCTGGGCGACGTCCTCTACGACGCGTCGCTCAGCCTCCTGGGTGGCCTTGATCTCCAGGACGCTTCGGTCGAGGGCAGCCACCTCCTCGTCGCCAGCGCTCTCAACGTTCTTGATGCGAGCGTAGAGACCCCGGTCGGGGTCGTAAATCGTCTGGTCGATTGTGGACACCTTCTCCAGTATCTTGTTCTGGGTCTCCTCTATCTTGTCGACCTTGTACATTAGCTTGTCGAAGCCGCCGTTAAGGGCGGGGGCCGAGAGCCTGTCGTGGATGTCGCTCAGTATCTGCTGCAGTTTTTCGTCTTCGAGAGGACTGGCCACGCTGTCTTTTCCTTCTGCGGGAGTACACGACTAAGTAGGAAGACACGACAAAAATTGCGGGGGCAATTGTACAGCCAATAGTGCCGGAGTTACCTTGGATATATGCAGTTTCAGAGCGCTTTTAAGCAGGCTCCATCTGTCCCACAGGGGACCAAGGTGGTCTTCGTCTCAGACATGTTCGCTGAAGACTATACGGGAGGGGCCGAGCTCACGACACAGGCCCTCATCGACTCCTGCGACATGCCGTACTACAAGCTCCACAGCAAGGACGTCGACACGAGGCTGCTAGAGCAGGGCCACGGGGCCCACTGGATCTTCGGTAACTTCGCGGGCATGAACCCCAACCTAATACCGACGATCGTGGCCAACATGAAGTACTCTGTCCTTGAGTACGACTACAAGTACTGCCGCTTCCGGTCCCCAGAGAAGCACCAGAATATTCAGGGGACGCCGTGTGACTGCCACAACCAGCTCAATGGCAAGTTAATCTCTGCCTTCTTCCAGGGGGCCCAGAGGCTGTGGTGGATGTCAGAGGCCCAGAAGGAGAGGTACCACACCTTCTTCCCCTTCCTGGCCGAGAAAGACAACATCGTCGTCTCCTCAGTCTTCTCACGGGAGACGCTGGGCAAGATCCGGCTCCTGCGGCAGCAGGTGGAGTCAGAGGGGGTGGAGAGGAGAGGGTGGTTGGTCCTAGGCTCTGAGTCCTGGATCAAGGGCACACAGGCGGCCGAGGCATGGTGCGTAGACAACGGGAAAGACTACGAGGTGGTCAGCGGCGTCCCCTACGATGAGATGCTTGGTAGGCTGTCGGGGGCAGAGGGGCTCGTCTACCTGCCACTAGGCGGAGACACCTGCCCACGGCTCGTCATAGAGGCAAAGCTGCTGGGGTGCAAGCTCCGGACCAACGACAACGTCCAGCACGCCAGGGAGCCCTGGTTCGACACGGATGACCTAGAGTCCATCCACGAGTACCTCTGGGCCGCCACAGACCTGTTCTGGCGGGTGACGAGGCACTCTATCGACTACGTCCCAAGGGTCAGCGGCTACACCACCACGTACGACTGTGTCTTGGGAGAGTACCCGTTCAGGCAGTGCGTCGAGTCCATGCTGGGATTCTGTGACGAGGTCTGCGTCGTCGACGGAGGGTCGACTGACGGGACGTGGGAGGCCCTACAGGACATGTCTTCCAGGGAGCCACGTCTCAAGCTGAAGCAGAGCCCAAAGGACAGGTCACACCCGAGGTTCGCCCCACAGATAGACGGCCTCCTCAAGGCGGAGGCGAGGCAGATGTGCACAGGCGACCTGTGTTGGCAGATGGACTCCGACGAGGTGGTGGACAGCAGGGACTACCAGAAGGTCAGGGACCTGGCGTCCAAGGTGGGCAAGGGAGTTGACATCGTGTCCCTGCCTGTCATTGAGTACTGGGGCGGGCCCGACAAGGTGCGGCTAGACGTGACTCCTTGGAAGTGGCGCCTCAGCAGGAACGACTCGAACATCACACACGGGATACCGGCCGAGCTACGTAGGTACGACTCTGGTGGCAACCTCTACGCCGCCCACGGCACCGACTCATGTGACATGATATACGCTGACTCCGGGGAGAGGGTGCCTCACGTCACGTTTGTGACGCAGGAGTCTGAGGCGACCCGCCAAGCGGCCCTGCAGGGTAACCAAGAAGCCCTGGGACAGTACGAGTCCTGGTTCAACTCCGTGGTCGACAACTTGCCGTCAGTCCACCACTACTCCTGGTATAACATGCCGCGTAAGGTGAGACAGTATAGGGACTACTGGTCCAAGTTCTGGAGCTCCATGTACGGCGAGGACAAGCCTGACACGGCTGACAACAACGTCATGTTCGACGTCCCATGGTCGCAGGTGACAGAAGAAATGATCCAGGAGAGGGCCAAGGAGTTTTGCGACAAGCTTGGTGGGTGGGTCTGGCACCAGAAGTGGGATGGCAAGACAACGACGCCAAGCCTCAGGGTGAGGTCTCCGAGGTCGATATGAAAATTGTAACAAACGACTACAGCTGTGGGACTTCTTCGTCTATCCTAGACTACGGCGTCAAGGATGTTGTTATAGTGTCAGAGCACGACTTTGAGCATGTCTTTGAAGTAGAAGACGACTTATTCTTCATTGGACATGACTTCTTGTTCTACCTTTGGAACAGCGAAGACAAGCTAAAGAGGTGGATGTCAAGAAAGGGAAAGTATGAGCATTGGGTTTGGTGCTTTGAACGTATTGATGCCATAATAAAGCCCTGGATCATCAAAAGCCATACATCACTAGCCATATTATCTAATTTTTGTGATAGGATACTGGCATGCGACGAAGATGACTGCGACAGGTACGGCTTTGACTGGCTACCGCAGTGGGCTTCCTGTAAGTTTTATGATAAGAGGGGCATCCAACCAACGTCTAATAAAATTCTATTTTCAGGCCAAGCAGGTGGTCCTGAGTACGCGGCAAGAAACTCTCTGTTACGCAGCGTTGTAGAAGACTCATTATTGTCACAAAATTTTGAAATTACCAATACCAAAAGGTCTCTTAGCTGGGAAGACTATGTCGACAACCTATTGAAGTATAACATCATCCTAAACCCAGTTGGAACATTAAAAGCCTTGAACACACGTGCCTACGAAGTGATCTACTCAAATAGAGTCCTGTTACAGCATAAAGTTGGTAACTACAGGAGACACCAGGCGATGCTGAAGAGCAATCCAAACGTCGTGTTCTTTGACAATATCAATGATCTCAAGAGACTGATCGAGCGTGGCAGCCTGACATCGGCGGCGGAAGACTATTTTGCACTTCATTCCTTGCATGCTAGGATGAAGAGCGTAGGGGTAGAAATCAATTGAAAATTATATCTTTTTCCCTGTGGGGCAGCAATCCTAAGTACACCATCGGCGCCATAAGGAACGCTGAACTGGCAAAGGAAGTATACCCCAACTGGATTTCTCGATTCTATGTCGGAAAGTCAGTTGACGCCTCCATTAAACAGGCTCTCATAGATAGAGGCGGCCAGGTTATAGAAAAAGACGCAGATGGAGACTGGACAGGAATGTTTTGGCGATTTGAAGCAATCGCTGACCCCAATGTTGATGTCATGATAAGCCGTGACGCTGACTCAAGACTTTCTAACAGAGAAAAGAGAGCAGTCGACGAGTGGCTGGCGTCAGAAAAGTTATTTCATGTCATGCGAGATCACCCAGCCCATGCCACAGAAATATTAGGTGGTATGTGGGGCGCAAGAAAGCCGCTACTCGGCGACATGCTCCATTTAATCAACTCCTTCACAAAGGGAAACTACTGGCAAGTTGATCAAGATTTTCTTAAAAAGATAGTTTGGCCCAGAGTGGCATATACAACTATAGTGCATGACGAATTTTTTGCAAAGTGTCCGTTTCCAACACCAAGAGATGGATATGATTTTGTTGGAAATGTCTTTGATGAAAATGATAACATGCACCCTGAGTACTGGAAAGATATTGAAAAATGGATAAGATAAAATCTCTAACAACAGAAGTTACACAAGAAAGATGGAATAAAGCTCAATTAGAAGAGCTTCGTGTTTGGGTAAACGAGCCGCAAGACGGGAATGATTGGAATTCATGGTGGAGCTTACACTTTGATGATTACTCATTTTTAAAAAACTTTGATATCACTTCAATTTATGAAGTTGGATGTGGCCCATATGCGAAGAATATTGATATTGTAATCAATTCTCTCCCAAAAAAGCCAAGTCGTCTTATTCTAGAGGATCCTCTCCTCTATCAATACTGTCAATTGGGGAAAAGTGTAAGACGTTTCTTGAATAGGCAAGATAGCGTTCTGATACCAAAGAGTATGGAGTCATTTTCGCTTAATGAGTTAGGACTCGACAAGGTAGATCTTATCATCTGTAATAATGTGTTAGACCACGTTCAGTCAGTTGAAAAATGTTTTGATCACATGTACGATTCACTTAATGACGGGGGAATCATTGTTTTTGGCCAAGATTTAACTTCAGATGATGACCTTAAGAAGCATGCGGATGTAAATGATCCATGTCATCCTATAAAAATTGATGAAAACGTAGTTCGTAAGTTTTTGAGTTGTTATTCACAAATTTATGAAAAAATGTTGAGCAGAGATGAAGGTAGAAATCCAGAATTTCACTATGCAACAATTCTGTTTGCTGGCAAAAAGTAATGTCATATATTGTTGAAAAAGAAAAGTGGTCATCTTTTAGCAAAAGACTACCCGCAGTAGCTGTAGTTGGATTAATGGGAGAGTGGATGACAATTTACGCCTGTCTGCAGCAGGCAATCAAAAACTTTGACTTTGTTATCGTTGTTGGAGATGGAGTCTCTGAAAAGGCCGAGCAAAAGTTTGATCAATTCATTTCTGACCACAAAACCCTCTGTGAGGGTAGAGTTAGTTTCTATGATTTAGATGAACTAGATCCATGGCCTTGGCTAAGATTCACAAGGGACAAAAATGTTCCTGAATCAGTTGAAGATATTCCAGCAAAATGTTGGTCTAAGGCTGGCTTTAAGAGGTTTAATTTAGCTCGTGCTTTATTTCCAAATTCTCTTCTATTTTCTCTTCACTCAGATGTAGTGGTATTCTCTGACAGTAGAGATAGAATGCTAAAGAGATTAGCAGAAATGGAAAACCCACTCTTTGACTCAGAGTGGTTTTCAATGGTCAGTGCGTATGATTTTGACAATGTTGCGGGAATCCTTGATCCTTCTTCTTGTCCTGGAAATCTTATAAAGCACAGAGACCTGAGACAGAGAACAGTTTACGATTATCCAGGTGATTGGGGACTTATGGGTTACTATGCGTCCTCTTTGCTTTCTGTTGGACCAGATCCGCAAGGAGCTGTCGCAGAGTGTTTTTATCCTTGGAATAGAAAAACGCAGTGTGAGAAAAAAGGGTTTGACACTAGTGAACCTCATGCAGTTCACTTTGAGTGGTTAAGAGATAGAAATATCGATAAGAGCTATAGAGACGTCTTATGGAAGACAATAAAGATTTCTAAAGATGCACCAGAAGACATAAATCTAATTTCTAGGTTTAATGCTCTTAAAGAAGAGTGTTATTTCCCTGTTAGTTTTCTACTCGATGAAAATGGAATTTTGAGGATAAAAGAAAGTTAAACTTTAGTGAAGTGCTGGATTTTAGACTACCATAATAGTGCAACACGCGATATCATGCTCTTGTTAAGAGCTTTGGGTCATGATGTAGACCGCGCTTCATTATCTAACCACTCATGGGTATTTGGAGAAGAGAAAGCAAACATTGCTCCCTTAAAGGGTACAGACTTGAGCAATTTTTATCTAAATATAGGTGAAAAATTTGTAGAACACATAGAAAAAGAACTTAACTGTTATGACTTCTTCATAACAGGTCACACGCCTTGCCTATCACTTCTTTTTTCTTCAACAAAGAAACCTGTGATAGTTCTTGTTTCAACAAGATACGAGCATCCATTTACAGGAAATTCGGAAAGCTGGAAGAAGTTTAATGACTATTTACAAGAGAAATACTCAGCTGGCCAGTTTCACTTTGTCTCAAACAACTACTACGATGCTGAGTATTTTTTCCACTATACAGGCATTCAGCCCACTGTGATTCAAAGCTTGTGCCACTACACCAAAGATATGTGGAATCCCAAAATAGGCAAGTGGGTCTTGGATTCCAGAGTCAATATCTGCGATCCAAGATTGGTAGTCTTAAAGGGAACAAAGTATTCTAGTGAAAGTTTTTATCAGCATGAAGGTGTTCTATGCATTCCGTACCAGGTTTCAACAATGTCGATGTTCGAGCATTCAGCAGCAGGAATGCCTGTTAGGTACCCTAGCATAGATGAGATACTTGAGTTAAGAAGAAGATTTCCAAACAATGTTCTTCCAGAGCTCTCGTGGAGAACAGTTTCTCAAAACTACTCTAATGCTGAGTACAAGAAAATCAAAACATTTGGCTCATTACCCTCTCCTAATGATCTTGCTGAAGAATCTTTGAGAGAGTGGTTAAAGTTCTCAGACTGTTACACCCCATGGATGGGAAATGTAATTGGTAACGATGGGCTTTCTTTTGAATCCAAGAGAAACATCTTTTTTAGAGAGTGGGAAGAGATTTTGCAAAAGATTTCTCAATAGGAGAACAACATGTTGGTTTCTATACTTGCAGTCGGGGAAATTTCGTACAAAAAAGACGCTCTAGAAGTGCTTACACACTATCTCGACAAACATGACAAGAGATACAAGATCGTCGAGTCAGTTAATCTTGATACTAGAGGATCTCATCCATCTTGGTGGAAGCTTCTATGCCACAAGGTTCATCCAGGAGAAGACTACATTCTAAATTGGGATCTAGACCTATTGCCCTCAGGTCCCAATGTGCCCTTTCATGACATACAAGAAGACAAATTAGGTATGGCATGGGACACTTCTGCAAAATATCTGAATGAAAGATACAACAGAAATTTTCGATATAATGGAGGCCTCATAGGAATTCCTTGTTCTCAGCAAGACTTCTGCGAAGAAGTATTCAGAGATTTTGCACCTGGAACGAGGCCAAGTTACGAGCAGTACTATCTCAATGACAGACTAGTAGAGAGAGGAATAGAAGTACAAGAATTTAAAGATACCTCTAACTTTCTGTATAGAGATAATAATCAGGAAGTTTTTTCAATGTTTCTAAAGTCAGACTTCAAACACTACACATGCCATAATCGAAATCCACTCATAAAAAAACATAAAGAGTTGTATTTCCTAAAAACATAACGAGAGGAAGACGTCACCAATGTTAAGTTTTAAAGAAGCTCTAGATAGCGTCCAGAGATCATTCGATACAATCTATGAAAGATGTAACAAAAAATTTCAATATGGTTGTGGAAGCTATCTTTTTGATGGAAGAACTTATCAGTATTACGCTGGAATGCAACCAAAGCAAGAATTGCTTTTCAACGCCGCTAAGGATGTCAATTCCGTCCTAGAGATAGGAACTTACATGGGACATTCAGCACTCATTATGTTAACTGCCAATCCTAGTTTAGAGATGACAATGATCGATATTGATCCGACTTATTCTATTCCCGCCTCTAATCTCCTAAGAGAAATATTCCCCCATGCGAAAATTGAATTGATTATTGGTGACAGCTTGAGTACATTGCCTAGACTGGCACAGGATCCTAGCAAAAAATTCGATCTATTCCACATCGATGGTCAACATGCAGAAAGAATTGTTCTTAGCGAATATGAACTATGCAAGCATCTTACGAAAAATAAAAAGATGAATGTTATCTTTGATGATGTTGATTGTTGTCTAGGTAGCGTGAAACTAATTGCCTCTTCTTCCGAAACAGAAAAATTTATCATTCCAGACTGTCCATGGAGAAATGCGCATCTAATTACACACATGGTATGATGCAGCTAATGTCAGCTCTGAGTATAATTCAAAAAATTAAACCTTTCACTTGCACATCAGATGAAAGGATAAACAATCTCATTTCTTTGATAAAAAAAGTAGATGATAGAGGAATCGAAGGATCTCTTGTAGAATGTGGAGTTTGGAAGTGTGGAATGGTAGGGCTAATGTCCCTATGCTCTTACAATAGAAAAATATTTGGATTTGACTCGTTCGAAGGCATGCCGGAGCCCAGTTCAATAGATGGACCTTCTTCGTCAGGTTGGAGAGGTCAACTATTAGTTTCGTTAGATGAAGCTGAGAAAAATCTCTCAGTCATAGGAGCGACTAACGTCAACCTTGTAAAGGGACTTTTTGACAAAACGCTGCCTGCCTACAAAAAAAATCTTGGAAAAATAGCCATACTAAGACTCGACGGAGACTGGTATGAATCAACAATGACATGCCTAAATGAACTCTATGATTTAGTAGAACCAGGTGGGTATGTCATTATTGATGATTATGGACATTGGGCCGGATGTAAAAAGGCCACCGATGAATTCCGGATGTCTAGAAGAATTTGCAATTCCTTGGTTCACACCGATTACACAGAAGTTTGGTGGCAAAAATGAGCATACTAGAAAAAACAATAGATCAGTTTATTGATCACAATCTCTATGATAAAAAAAGCATTCTCTGTGAAATCATGAATGCTTGTGGAAGTGATAAAGGATCAGGACCTCCTGGTCATCACAATTATACGAACTTTTATCACTGTATGTTTGAAAGCATTAGACAAAATGTCAAATATGTATTTGAAATGGGACTTGGAACAAGGAATACAAAAATTCCCTCTAATATGGGTATAAATGGTACACCATGTGCCTCTGTTAGAGGGTGGAAAAGCTATTTTACTAATGCCCATATCATGGGGGCTGATATTGACAGAGACATTCTTGTTCAAGAGGACAGAATTTCAACATATTATTGTGATCAAACTAATGCTTCATCTATCAAAGAAATGTGGTCCACCATATCCCAGAAAATGGACATCATAATCGATGATGGTCTGCATGAACCTCATGCAAACAGAAACTTTTATGAAAATTCTATTGATAAATTAATGGATGGAGGAATCTATATTATAGAAGATGTTAGAAATGAACATTTCATAGAGTTAGAATCGTTTTTTAAAAACGAATTATTTTGTGAAAAATTTAAAATGATAAAAATGATCAAAATACCAAACCCAAAAAATAGAGCTGACAACAACTTAATTGTCATACAAAAATAGCATGCAATCCATTGCCGTTATTGGCCAAGACTTCTCAAGACAGGCAAGCAAGCGCCTGGCGGCAAACATCCTCGAGGCAGCAAAGAAATATCGCTTCCTGTCGAATCTGCCCTCCAACTTGTAGTGGCGTGTGAAGGTCGAGAAGACTTCTCTAAGGTGTATTTCGTGTGCCTCCCGACCCCTATGCATGAGGATGGGTCGGCAGATCTGACTATCGTAGAAAATGTTCTAGACGAAATAGCATCGGTCGCAGGAGGGAGAATTGCTGTCATAAAGTCGACGGTCCCACCAGGCTCTACTGAGAGATGGAACAAGAAGAAATGAGACCACGACCACTCCACGAAGTCCTTAAAAGAAGCTATACGGAGAGAATTTAAATGTCACAAGAAGTCCCAATAGCCACACTGTTTTCTGCTGGCAACGCGGTCATCGGTCCCCCTCTTGTCATAAACGTAGCCAGCGACACGCACAGGGCAGACGACATATACCACCACATGTCGCAGTGGGGCGTGCGACCTGAGATGTTCCCGGCTGTGACAGGCGTTTCACTGCCAGCCCTCCCGCAGTCCCTCAGGGAGACAAAGTTTGCTGTCAACCTCAACCTAAGCCACGCGGCCGCCTCCCGTCACTGCCTCATCAACACGACAGGCCAGGTGTGGATGGTCATGGAGGACGACTGCAGGTTCCTGTCGGACCCTCGTGTGGTGGTCGCTAACGTGCTAAAGGCAGTCCAGGGCGTCGACTGGAGCGTCATATCTCTTGGGCGTATTTCTCACGAGCGGCAGGGGCCTCGTCCGCAGCCTCCTGACGGATATGACAAGCTTGCCCTCGTGCAGCCCAAGGGGTGGTACCCTTGGGGGTCACACGCCTATATCGTCAACAGGAAACACGCGGCCAGGCTGGTGTCCATGTGGTCCGGTTGCTTCTACCCCGCCGACCACGTTTTGCTTCACGAGTACGCGGCCGGCACAGGCTTCCTGCTCCGCCCGTCTGTGGCCTACCAGGAGGAGTACGCCAGCTACCAGTGCGAAGGAAACGGCGTCAACTCTTCCAAGAGGACAGCAGACTTGCCGCCCGCCCTCATAGAGCTGATATGTTCTACTGGGCCGCGTACCCATAGGGGCCCAGAGTGGAGGGACTACGAGGCCTCAGGGTGAGCCATAAGCCCCTCCAATTTTTTACTGTGACACCGGGGGGAGTACAGCGGGGACATGTCGAAGCACGGAAACTTCTATGAGGCGATGTCTAAGCTGCTCGTCCAGAACCTGTCCAAGTACAAGGACAGGTCGCTGAGCCGCGAGACCTGCCTAGCGATGTACGGCACCATCTTTGAGACCCTCCAGGGAGTCGTCGAGGGGTCTGAGCTCCAGGGCTCCGTCTCTAACGAGTCGATGAACTGGATCGCACAGGCCTTCTACGACTCCATCAGCGTCAACAACAACGAAGAGACAGACCCTAACATCTTCACCCGCCGCGCCAGTCTCAACGAGGTGCAGACCAAAGAGCTGGCTTTCCTGGCTGTCCTCTTGAAGGGAACGCCGTTCGTCGGCCCGGTGGTGGCCACCATCAAGCGTCGGTCATGAATTTCTGCCTGTCAGGGGCCTCTGCCGCCTCTCCAGAGGCCAAGAGGGAGCTGCGGATCCTGCTGCCCCACCTGGCGTCCATGGGACACGCCTTGCAGGACAGGAGTAACGCAGACGTCGTCCTGTCCTACGGCGCTCCCCTATCTGACGACGACAAGAACGAGCAACTACCTGTCGTGGTTAGGTGGGACGACAGCTGCGACGACGACGCCGCCTCGACGCCTGGGCTTCGCTCTGTCATATTCGGATCGCGACACGAGGCAGGCGTCTGGCTGGAGCACATCCCCCACACAGCCAGCCCACACGTGTGCCACGGGGCAGTCGACCTGGAAGATGTCGTCAAACAGGCGCCGCCCGGGCTAGAGGCGGTCAGGTCACAGTTTGACAAGATGCTGGCGGCGTCTGTCAGCCCCGGGCAAGTGTCGCAGTACGTGACAGCGGCACGGAGGCTGTCGGCTGGCGTCGTGCTGGTTGGAGACGTGTGGCCAGGGGAGGTGGCCCTAGCCTCCGGTCGCGACGTCTTCTATGCGGAGGGCCTGGAGAGGGCAGACTGGCTGGCCCTCTTGTCCCTGTGCTCTGGCGTCCTGTGCCTGCAGAGGACACCGTCAGTCCCACCCATCGTCCTCGACGCCCTGGCCCAGGGCACGGCTGTCCTCCACCAGGACCAGCCAGGAATCCTGGAGGTGGTAGGCGACATGGGCCACCCGTGGGACGTCCAGGGCGTCACCAGAAAATACCCGTGGGACCTGTCTGCCTTGTCAGCGGAGGCGGCCTCTCGAATTTTTTCTGCAGCTCTCTGCGGCTAAATAAAAGCCTGCGGGTGGTGTACCTTAGGATGGATGACAAGTGAGCTACTCTTAGAAGACCTACCGACAGGCAAGCCGCACGTCTCTTACTCTGAGGTGAAGAACTGGAGGGAGTGCTCCTGGCGACACCGCCTCATCTATGTCAAGAAGGTGGACGTCTTCAAGCCGTCGCCCTTCCTGGACTTTGGCACCGCCGTCCACGCGGCCTGCGAGAGCTTCCTGGAGACGCGGCAGATGGACACAAACATTACCATGGATGTCCTGGACGAGGCGTGGCGCAAGAACTCTGGCGCCCCGGGGTTCGACGCCGCCTCCCTCCTGAAGGCCAAGGAGGACGCAGCTGTCATACTGGCGGAAGTGCAGCCCTTTATGGACGAGCAATTTCCAGGGTGGAAGTACGTGGCCGCCGAGGAGGAGCTCTACGAGGGCATAGAGGGCCACCCCCAGGCCTTCAAGGGGTTCATAGACGGCGTCATCATGGCCAAGGGCAAGCGGGGCGAGGACATCGTCTGGCTGCTGGACTGGAAGTCCAGCCAGCGAGGCTGGCTGCGGGCCAAGCGCCAGGACGAGATGACGAAGAACCAGCTGGTACTCTACAAGTCCTACTGGGCCAAGAAGCACGGGGTGGGCCTAAAAGACATTCGATGTGCCTTCGTCATCTTAAAGAGGGCAGCCAAGCCAGGGCAGCACTGTGAGCTCTTCCCGATCTCCGTCGGCGACGTCGTCATCAAGAGGTCCCTGAAGATGGTCAACGACATGGTGACGTCTGTCAAGCGTGGTGTGGCCCTAAAGAATAGGAACTCCTGCACCTACTGTGAGTACAAGGGCACCGAACACTGCACATGAAGAAAAATGAAATCTTTAGCTGTCCATTGTGCTCTGCCCAAGTTGGACCTCACACACGTGGAATTACATTCCACGCGGCGGGGCATGGACTGTCTACTGAAGATTTCTGGAAAATAGTCAATGGTGTAAAAGAGGCGCCAACATGCGCTTGCAAGGAGGGGTGCGACAAAAGAGTCAACTGGAAATCCTGGCACGACGGCTACGTCCGTTATGCGGTGGGCCACTATGATTTTGACAAAAAATCGAAGGCTGCGAGCGATGCCCTGAAAGTGTCTCACTGGGCACGTGGTAAAAACAAGCTCAACGACAGCAGGATCGCGGCGGCGTCTGAGAGGATCTCTGCGTCGCTGAAGGAGAAATTTGCTTCTGGCGATATTCGTCACTGGTCTAGGGGGCAGACGGCTAAAAACAACAGCATTGTATGGGAGGCGGCCGAGAAGAGAAGGGGGAAAAACTCTCGTAACTCTCACCACAACTGGTGTGACGAAGCTAACTTGCTAGCTCGCATAGCTGAATCGTCTTTAGATAAGTTTGAAGTATCAACCCTGGATAGACAGGCCCTGTCAGAAGAGTTCTTGTCCAGCAGGATCAGCAACTCTAAGACTTTTCTCCACGTCAAGTGCGTTCGCTGCCTAAGCGAATTCGACAGGTCTATCTACGGGGTAGTTAGGGGAAAATTACACTGTGAAACTTGTGACAGGTCCTACACGTCGTCCCTTGAGAAAGAAATTTACGACTATGTCTCGTCGCTGACGCAGGAAAAGATCGTCGCTCGACACCTGGGGCCTTGGGGTGAGATTGACATCTACGTACCCGGGAAAAAATTTGGGGTCGAGGTGAACGGTCTCTACTGGCACAGCGAAGCCGTCCAAGAGGACAAAGAGTACCACCAGAAAAAGTCTAATATTGCAGCAAGTCGCGGGATAGCTCTATTCCATGTCTATGAAGACGACTGGCGACTACGGCGCCCCATCGTCGAGTCAATGATTAAACATCGAGTTGGTTTGTCAAAACGTGTTGGAGCGAGGGAGTGCTTAATTGTAGAATTGAAGTCATATGAAAAAAAGAAATTTTTTTCAGAGAATCACATCGATGGTGACACGAAAAGCTCAGCAGCGCTGGGCCTCGTAAAGGATGGAGAGCTACTGGCAGCTGCGTCTTTTAGGGCTCCATTCCACAAGAAATGGAAAGACTACTCTGAGCTCGCTCGTTTTTGCACAAAAAATGGTGTCAGCGTGCCAGGAGCCCTAAGCAGGTTAGCAAAACACTACGTCTTAAAATTTCAAAAGTCTTTGATGTCGTACCAAGACACGAGGTTTGGCGGGCTTTCATCGTACCAAAGTGCCGGATTCAGGCTGGCGGGCGAGACAGGAGTAAGCTTCTGGTGGACAGATACGTCTAGACGTTTTAATCGATTTTCTACGAGAGCGCAAGGGGGCCGCCCTGAACAGCAAGTCTCGCTGCTTAAGAGGAGACTAAAGATTTGGGGTAACAAAAACTTGCTATGGGTATACGACAAACCAAAAGGTGGTGATATTGCTCACAAGTAATAATGACACAAAAAAAGAAGGTACTCCTGCTTTCTGACCATGCCCTGAGTACTTCAGGTGTAGGTACCCAGGCTAGGTGGCTTGTAAATGGCCTGGTAGCGACAGGCAAGTACACATTTAGATGTCTTGGTGGTGCTATGAAGCACACCAACTATGATACAATTGCTGTTAATCCAGACTTTATCATTAAGCCAGTAGACGGGTTTGGCAACAAAGAATTATTAAGATCACTATTAGTGACTGAAAAGCCTGATGCGCTGATGTTATTTACTGATCCTAGATTCTTCATCTGGGTCTGGGAGATGGAGGACGAGATCCACCAGGTGTGTCCCATCGTCTACAACCACCTGTGGGACAACCCTCCCTGGCCAGAGTTTAACAGGGTCCTGTACGAGTCGACGGACCTCATCAACTGCATCAACTACCCGACATACCAGATGGTGTCGGAGAGGTTCCCAGACAAGACAAACTTCATACCCCACGCCCTGCCGGCAGAGGTCTACAAGCCTGCGTCACCAGACGCGGCTGCCAACCTACGAGCCCAGCTGATAGGCAGGGAGAGGGCGGACCACTTTGTGGCCCTGTTCGTCTCCAGGAACGCCCGCCGCAAGATGCCGTCGGACCTGATACAGTCTTGGTCAATCTTCTTGGACAGGCTGCAGGCCACCCACGGTCACAGGAAGGCCACTCTTGTCATGCACACCGACCCATTAGACCCAGAGGGGCCTAACCTATTCCACGTAGTGGAGCTGTTCGGCCTGAGGGACAATGTCGTCTTCTCTAAGGACAGGATCGGCTTCGAGCAGATGTCTTCCCTCTACAACGTCTGCGATACTGTCATCAACACCAGCTGCAACGAGGGCTTTGGGCTCTCTACCCTAGAGGGGATGTACTGCGGCAAGCCAATCGTGGCCATCAAGACAGGTGGGCTGACTCGGCAGGTCATCGACTGGGAGACGGGCGAAGAGTACGGGGTACCGATGGAGCCGGATGTCAAGTGCCTCGTCGGCAGCCAGCTCGTCCCTTACATCTACGAAGACTTCGTGTCGCACGAGACCCGGGCCAACGCCATCTGGAAGATGTACGAGTGGGGACCTGAGAAGAGGGCGGCTGTCGGCGCCAGGGCCAGAGAGTACGCGCTTAAGGAGTTCTCTATGAATAGGCTGGTAGGAGAGTGGGACAGGACGCTGTGGAAGACTCTAGAAGAGTGGCCGTCGC
>Ga0214923_10002543_pt1 | contig 24057 bp, 21 predicted proteins | sample LL1510_MetaG_FD_177993 | JGI IMG/M metagenome (GOLD analysis project Ga0214923, IMG submission 177993) | Freshwater microbial communities from Lake Lanier, Atlanta, Georgia, United States - LL-1510 | ecosystem: Environmental > Aquatic > Freshwater > Lake | place: USA: Georgia | collected...
TTCCACCCGCGGCCCGGAGCCGCGCGTCGAGCAGATCGGTGGCGGATTCGTTCAACGCGTCGTGCATCCCCGTTGTCCCGCGCCCGGTGCCGTCACAACGCCTGCCGGCCGGGGCCGGGGAGCGCAGGGCCTGGCACGGCGAGCCTATCGGGCGTCGCGGCACGCGGAGAGGGCGCGCCAGCGGCCGCGATGGCCTCGGCGATCCCTGTCGCGGCACGCGCAGCGTCACCGTCGCACTGTTCGAGGAGGCGGGCGGCGACGTGACAGTGCACGACATGCCCGTCGAGATCGGTCGCGGGAGGATCGATCGTGCGGCAGGCCGACTCCGCGAGCGGACAGCGGGGGTGGAAGCGGCAGCCGGTCGGCGGGTGCGACGGGCTGGGCACGTCGCCCACGAGCACGATGCGGCGGCGCCGCCGCGTCGGATCGACGTGCGGCACGGCGGAAAACAGCGCGTGCGTGTAGGGGTGGAGGGGCGCCCTGGCGAGCTGGTCCGTCGAGCCGTGCTCGACCACGCGGCCGAGGTACATCACCGCCACCTCGTCGGCGATGTGCTCCACCACCGACAGGTCGTGCGAGATGAAGAGGTAGGTGAGTCCGAACTGTTCGCGCAGTTCGACGAGCAGGTTGATCACCTGCGCCTGGATCGACACGTCGAGCGCCGACACCGGTTCGTCGAGGACCACGAACTCCGGCTCGAGGACCAGCGCCCGCGCGATCGCGATCCGCTGCCGCTGGCCGCCGGAGAACTCGTGCGGGTAGCGTTCGAGGGAGGCGGCGGGCATGCCGGTGCGGTCGAGCGCCGAGCGCATCCGCTCGGCCCGGGCCGCCGCGTCGCCCAGGCCGTGGATGACGAGACCCTCCTCGAGAATCGCGCGGACGGTGAGCCGGGGATTGAGCGAGCCGTAGGGATCCTGAAAGACGATCTGCATGCGGCGGCGGAGGCGGCGCAGGGCGGCGCCGTTGGTCGCGAGGACGTCCTCGCCGGCGAAGCGGATGGTGCCGGCGGTCGGCTCGACCAGCCGCAGGATGCTGCGCCCGACCGTGGTCTTGCCGCAGCCGCTCTCGCCGACGATCCCGAGTGTGCGGCCGCGGGAGAGATCGAGGTTCACGCCGTCCACCGCCCGCACCGCACCGACCGTGCGGCGCAGCAGGCCGCGTCGGATCGGAAAGTGCGTCTCGAGGCCGCGCACCTCGAGGATCGGCGGCGCTCCGTTGCGGGCCGTCATGCTCCCCCTCCGTCGCGCCCGTCGGCGGGAGGCCCGAGGGCTCCGGCGTAGTGGCAGCGGACGAAGTGACCCGGTTCGATCTCGCGCAATTCCGGCATGGCGACCGCACAGTCGGCCGTCGCGGCGGACGGCGGCAGCGTGCCGGCGCCGGGCGGACGGACGTCCCGTCGGGCGTAGGCGCAGCGCGGATGGAACCGGCATCCGGCGGGAAACTCGCGCGGCGAGGGCACGCTGCCGGGGATGGTGCGGAGCCGCGGGCCCGCGGCTCCCGGCTGGGGTCGTGCCGCGAGCAGGCCGATCGTGTAAGGGTGCAGCGGTCGCGCGAAGAGCCTGGCGGCGGGCGCCCGTTCCACGATCCTGCCGGCATACATCACGGCCACCTCGTCACAGGCCTCGGCCACCACCCCGAGATCGTGCGTGATGAGCAGGATCGCCGTGCCGAGGCGGCGCCGGAGGTCGGCGAGCAGGTCGAGGATCTGCGCCTGGATCGTCACGTCGAGCGCGGTGGTGGGCTCGTCCGCGATGACGAGGTCGGGCTCGCAGGCGAGCGCCATCGCGATCATCACGCGTTGGCGCATGCCGCCCGAGAGCTGATGGGGATACTCGTCGAGCCGCTGTTCCGGATCGGCGATCCGCACGAGCCGGAGCATCTCGAGCGCCCGGGCCCGCGCCTCCCCCCGCGACACGCGGCGGTGGAGCATGACGACCTCGGCCACCTGCTCACCGATCGTGAACACCGGATTGAGGCTGGTCATCGGCTCCTGGAAGATCATGCCGATCCGGCCCCCGCGGATCGAGCGCAGCTGCGGCTCCGCCAGCCGCACGAGATCGACGGGGCCGGCCGGGCCATCGAGGAGGATCCCCCCCGACTCCACCACGCCCGGCGCCGCGACGAGGCCGAGCACCGACATCGCCGTGACGCTCTTGCCGCACCCGCTCTCGCCGACGAGGCCGAGCGTCGTGCCCCGTTCCAGCGCCAGCGACACGCCGTCCACCGCCGGCACGCGCCCCGCGGGGGTGTGGAAGGCGGTCACGAGGTTCCTGATGTCGAGCAGGGGCATCGCTTACTTCCGCGCCTCGCGCAGCCGCGGATCGGTGGCCTCCTGGAGCCCCTCGCCGACGAGGTTGTAGGCGAGCACCGTGAGGAAGATGGCCGTCCCCGGGAAGACGACGAGCCACCACATCCGGTAATTGCTCCGCGCGTCGTTGAGGATCGAGCCCCAGCTGGCGGTGGGCGGTGGCGGGCCGAAGCCGAGGAACGACAGCGAGCTTTCCACGAGGATCGCCGCGGCGATGCCGAAGGTGATCGGCACGAGCACCGGGGCCAGGGCGTTGGGCAGGATGTGCCGCAGCATGATCCGCACCGGTCCCGCGCCGGCGGCCCGGGCGGCCATGACGAATTCACTCGTCTTCAGCCGCAGGAACTCGCCGCGCGTGAGCCTCGCGATGCCGGTCCAGCCCGTCGCGCCGATGATCGCCATCGTGTGCCAGATCGTCGGTTTCTCGAGGATCGCGATGATCGCGAGAATGAGCACGAGCGTGGGCACGCACATCACGATCTCCGTGATGCGGCTGGTGAGCGTGTCGACCCAGCCGCCGAAGTAGCCGCCGAGCGCCCCGACGACGATGCCGATCGTGCCGGCGATCCCCATCGACACGAACCCGACGAGCAGCGCGACGGTCGTGCCGTGCACCATCTTCGCGAGCACGTCCACACCGGCCTGATCGGTGCCGAAGGGGTTGCGGCCGCTGGGCCGTCCCTCGTCCATGGCCGGATTCGCGGGCATTCCGGGCCATTCGTCGGCACGCACGGCCCGGTAGGGATCCTGGAAGAGAAGCGGCCAGATCGCCCAGCTGTCGGGGTCCTTCTCCGCGAGGTTGCGCGGGTAGGTGCCGCGGAAGCGGTCGCGGGCGAAGACGGCGGGCTCCCAGCTGCGGTTGAAGTAGCCGAGGCAGGGCATCGAGAGCCGCCCCTTGTAGCGGCAGAGGACCGGCTTCGTGCCGGCGATCGCCGGTGCCAGGATCGCGACGGCCACCAGGAAGCCGACGAACGACAGGGCGGCCATGGCGAGCGGCCTGCGCCGGTAGCGGCCCCACGCCTCGGCCCAGAAGCCGCGGGACCGGAGGTGCGGGGCGTGCGCCGTCATGCCACGCTCACTCGCGGATCGACCGCGCAGTAGAGGACGTCCGCGAGCAGCTGGCCGAGGAGCGTCAGCACGCTGAACATGAGCGTCAGGCCCATGATCGTCGGATAGTCGCGCTCGCGGATGCTCTCGAAGAACAGCCGCCCCATCCCGGGCCACGTGAAGATCTGCTCGATGATCACCGAGCCCCCCACGAGCGCCGGCAGGGAGAGGCCCAGCAGCGTGACGAGCGGGATGAGCGTGTTGCGAAAGGCGTGCCGTACGAGCACCCGCCAGGGTCCGACACCCTTCGCCCGCGCGGTGCGGATGTAGTCCTGCCGCAGCACCTCCTCCATGTTCGCCTTGATGAAGCGGCTGTCGTAGGCGAGCGCCACGTACGTCTGGCAGGTCACGGGGAGGATCATGTGGCGGGCGATGTCGGCCCAGCGGGCGGGCCACGGGGCGTCGGCGGGCAGGTCGGTCATGCCGAAGAGCGGGAGCTCCCACGGAGTGCCGCGCAGCCACACCGAGAAGATGACCTGCAGGAAGAGCGCCGCGACGAACGTCGGGAAGGAGTAGAGCACGTAGAGCAGCAGGCTCGCGGTGCGCTCGTCGGCATGGCCGCTGCGGGCCGAGGCGTAGAGCCCCAGCGGGATCGCCAGCAGCCAGATGAGCCCCAGCGCCGTCCCGGAGACGAGGAACGTGGGTCCGATCCGTTCGGCGATGAGCGACGTCACCGGCTGCTTGCGGGTGATCGAGCGGCCGAGGTCACCCCGGACGACGTTGCCGAGCCACTGCGCGTAGCCCATGTACCACGGCTTGTCGAGGCCGTAGATGCGCCGCAGCCGCTCCTGGTCCTCGGGGTTGAGCTTGCGGCTGGGATCCTCGCCGAGCTGCACCGTCAGCGGCGTGCCGGGCATCGCCCGCGCGAGGCCGTAGACGAAGCAGGTGATGACGAGCAGGGTGAGCACGCCGAGCAGCGCTCGGCGCAGCAGGTACGTGGCCATCCCTCACTCCCGCCCGGGTTTCCACATGCTGCCGAAGCCCGGCGCGTAGTGGTAGGGTCCCCGCGGGCTGAACACGTAGCCACGAAGGCGGCGCGAGAAGCCGTAGAAGGCGTTGCGCCAGTAGAGCCACGTGTAGGGCTGGTCCTCGTAGAGGATCTCCTGGATGCGACCGTAGATCTCGGCCCGCTTGGTCCGGTCGAGCTCACGGCGGCCCTCGACGTAGAGCCGGTCGATCTCGGGATTCGAGTAGTTGATGAAGTTGCGTCCGGCACCCGTCGCCCAGATGTTGTCCGAGGTGTCGGGGTCGGTGCCCGATCCCCAGCCTCCGAAGAAGGCCTGGAACTTCTTCTCCTGCGTGAGCTGCTGGAGCACCGTCGTCTCGAGCGGCCGCACGTTCATCCGCACGCCGACCTGCTCGAGGTTCTCCTTGAGGAGCGTGCAGATCTTGATCCGGTGCGGCTGCTGGCTCACGAGCATCGAAAACTCGAAGGGCACGAGCCGGCCGTCGATCTCCCGGTCGCGCACGCCGTCGTTGTCATGGTCGACCCATCCCGCCTCGTCGAGCAGCGCCTCGGCACGGTCGAGGTCCTGACGGTAGGGCGCGAGCTTCCTGCGGGAGGCCATCCACGAGCCCGGCGCGAAGACGCCGGTGCAGGGGGCGTAGAGGCCGTAGCAGAGCGTCTCCAGCATGCGGTCGTGATCGAAGGCGTAGCTCATGGCCCGCCGCACCCGCCGGTCGGCGAAGAAGGGGGTGTCGAGGTTCCAGCCGAAGTGGAAGCTCACCCACTCCGGCGCCGTCACCTTGGTGTTGCGGCGGTAGAACTCGTCGTCACCGGTCTGCGTCGTCCACTGCTCCGGCTGGAGCATCATCTCGTCGATCTCCCCGGCCTTCAGCGCGAGGAGCGAGGTGTTGGGATCCTCGATGATCCGGAAGCGCACCTCGCGGAAGTACGGCTCGTCGCGCACGCGGCTGCCGTTCACGCTCGACCAGGAGTCGCGCCGTCGCAGCACGATCTCCTGCCCCCGCACCCGCGAGACGATCTCGTAGGGTCCGCCGCACACCGGCCTGGCCTCGAGCTGGACGTGGACGGGGCTGTCCTTGAGCGTGGGGTCGTCCTCCCACGTCGCCGCGTAGACGTGCCGCGGGAGGACGGGGAAGTTGATGTTCCACACGTTCGTGGCGAATGGCTCGCGATGGAAGAAGACGATGGTGCGGTCGTCGTAGGCGTGGACGCCGCGCAGCTGGTCGGTGCCGCTGCGCACCGCCGGCACCGGCACCCTCGGATCCATGATCACCGTGAAGCTGAAGGCCACGTCGTGCGCCGTGATCGGCTGTCCGTCGCTCCACACCAGGTCGTCGCGGATGACGACCTTGTCGAGCAGCCCGTCGGCGCTCGTCTGCCAGCTCACCACCGTTTCCGCGGCCGCGAACGGCTCGAGGTCGCGGTCGAAGGAGAAGAGCCCGAAGCCCGTGAGGCCGAGCACGTCGAACTCCGCCGAGGTGCTGATCATGATGGGGTTGGTGCTGCCGAGGTCGCCCGTCGTGTGCCGATCGATGCGGGCGTCGAGGTCGGCCTCCCCGTCTTCCGGGAGCCTGCCGAGCGCGGAGAGGATCGTGGCGTTGGCGTCGGCCGAGTCGTTCTCGAGCGCGAGGGCCTCGGCCACCGTCGCGGCGGCCGGCCGCCGCTCCTGCTGGTCGCGGAGCAGCACGAGCCCGTCGCGCACGGGGCGATCGATCCAACGGGCGTCGCGCTCGATGTCCGCGAGGGGCGGGGCGACGAAGGCCTCCCGCGCCTTCGCGGTGGTTTCCGGGTCCACCGGCGCCGACAGTTCGGGCTGCGGACGGAGCTCCGCGTCGATCGCGGCGCCGTCCTTCGAGCCGCAGCCGGCGGTGAGCACCACGGCGAACAGGAGCCCGCAGGCCCCCGCGCCGGTCCCCGCCTCCCGGGGCGTCGAGACCGATCGGCACCCGGTCGACGGGCTGCCGCGGCGACGGGGTCGGGTGACGGGTCGCGTGTGCATCATGCCCTCCGCGGGACGGCTTCGGCCGCGGAAATCCCGCATGCCGCGGGAGAGGCGACTCCACCGGCCGACGATGCTACGGCGCGCGGCGCGCGTGGGTCAATCGAGGCGGGCCGGCCGCGCTCCCCCACTCAGTCGGGAAAGCGGTGCCCCAGCTTCTCGCGTTTCGTCGCGAGATAGCGCTCGTTGAACTCGTGCACCGGGGGCAGGATCGGCACCTGATCGATCACCTCCAGGTCGAAGCCGCCGTAGATGAACGCGTCGGTCTTCTTCGGATTGTTCGTCAGGAGCCGCACCCGGCGCAGGCCGAGATCCTTGAGCAGCTGGATGCCGATGCCGTAGTCGCGGGCGTCGGCCTTGTAGCCGAGGGCGAGGTTGGCCTCGACGGTGTCGAGCCCCTGATCCTGGAGCTGGTAGGCGCGGATCTTCTCGACGAGGCCGATGCCCCGTCCCTCCTGCGGCAGGTAGACGAGCACGCCGCATCCCTCGCGGCCGATCATCTCGAGGGCGAGGTGGAGCTGGTCCCCGCAGTCGCACCGCAGGCTGTCGAGGAGATCGCCGGTGAAGCAGGAGGAGTGCAGCCGCACGAGCGGGGCGGCCGCCGCCGCGACGTCGCCCATCACGAGTACGATCGGCTGCTGGGGCTCGAACCGCACGCCGTAGGCGATGATCCGGAACCTGCCCCAGCGGGTCGGCAGGTCCGCCTCCGCGATCCGTTCGACGAGCTTCTCGCGCACGCGTCGATGGCGGATGAGCTGCTCGATGGAAATGATCTTCAGGCCGTGCTCGGCGGCGAGCGCGAAGAGCGTGTCGCGATCGGCGCGATTGCCGGTGTCGTCGAGGATCTCGCAGAGGACGCCCGCCGGCGACAAGCCGGCCATGCGCGCCAGGTCGACGGCCGCCTCCGTGTGCCCCGCGCGCCGCAGCACGCCCCCCTCCTTCGCGACGAGGGGGAAGAGGTGGCCCGGACGCACGAAGTCCGTCGCCGCGCTCCGCGGATCGAGGATCGCGGCGATCGCGGTCGCCCGCTCGGCCGCCGTGATGCCCGTGCGGGCCGAGCGATGATCCACCGGCACGGTGAACGCGGTGCCCAGCGGGGTGGAGTTGGCGTCGACCATCATCGGCAGGTCGAGCCGCCGTGCCACATCGGGCAGGATCGGCATGCAGACCTGCCCGCGCCCGTGCCGGATCATGAAGTTGACGATCTCGGGCGAGGTCCTGTCGGCCGCGCAGACGAAGTCGCCCTCGTTCTCGCGGTCCTCGGCGTCGACGACGATGACGATCTCGCCCTGCCGGATGGCTGCGACGGCATCGTCGATCGTGGAGAAGTCGAGAGGCATCGGTGGACGGAGGGACGGCGGGGCGGGGAAGGGGCGAGGCCGCGCGGCCGCCCCCCGCATCATAGTCGGCTATAGTCGGGATCGACGGTGCCGTCCGGGGCCGATGGGCTTCCCGGGCCCTTCCGCCGTGCGGAACGCCCCATGCTCGAACGCGAGGAGTACATCGAACAGGCCCACCTGTTCAGGGCGTTCGCGGAGCGGATGGTCGCGGGCGTGGCGGCGCAGGAGGCGCTCGCGGCGATCGGCGAGGAGATCCTCGCGACCTCCAAGCTGCCGATGGCGATCGACTACCTCGTGGGGGAGATCAAGCTCGTCGGCACGCTGTCGACGGCCCTCGCCCGGCTGCCCCACTACTTCACCGCGTTTCAGACCTTCGTCGTGGCCGAGGCGGAGGAGGAGGGGGGCCGGTTCGACATGCGCACGGCCCTCGCGATCCTCGAGCGGGAGGCCGCGTACCGCGCGCAGGAGGCGACACCGCAGGGCCTCTTCTTCTTCCGTTTCGAGTGCCTGTCGCGCAATCGCCTCGACTACGCCCGCGGCCTCGCGGCGATCGCCACCGACGACATCTTCGACGACGACTGGCGGGCATGGATCACGACGGTCGGGCGGCAGGTGGGGCTCATCGACCTCGCCGACCTCGTCTACGTGCGCAGCCCGGAATACTGGCGGGTGGAGAAGCGGGACGCGCAGGTGGCGGGGCGCGCGGCGGCGGAGCCGGACCGCACGATCCTCTTCGGCGCCCGGGAAGGACGGATCGCCCGCGCGAACCGGGGCAAGGATCCGCTCTTCTTCTTCGCGGCGCTCCAGCGTCAGCTGGGCTATCCGCAGGTGCCTCGCCCCCCGCGCCCGACGCCGACGGAGGAGTCGCCGGCCCTGCTCGCCCGCCGCCTCGAACGGCTCGAGATGCGGGTCAAGCTTCTCGAGGAGGAGTCGCGCGGCGGCATCGACCTCTCGCGCTTCGACCCGAAGAACGCGCACTTCCAGCCGCCGTCGGGCGACCGATGAACGGGTGTGACGGTGACGTCGCGGCGATCCTGCATGCCGCGCTCGAGTCGGTGGATCCGGAGCGACTCATCCTCCGCCGCCTCGCGGTCCTGCAGGGCGCGCTGTCGGTGGATGGCCGACCGCTCGCCGTCATGCCACGCGGGGGACGGCTGGTGGTCGTCGGCGCTGGGAAGGCGGCGGCAGGCCTCGCCCGCGGTCTCGCCCGGGTGGTCGTGACGAGCCGTGGCGGCCGGGCCGATGGGCTGCTCAGCGTTCCGGCCGGGAGTGGTGAAGGCGTGGTGCGGGCGGGTGACGGCAGGATCGAGGTCCGCGCCACGCGCCCCGCCGCGGTCAACCTCCCCACGCCCGCGGCGGTCGAGGCCACGGCGGCGATGCGGTCGGTGCTCGCCGGCCTCGGGCCCGACGACGTCGCGGTCGCGCTGATCACCGGCGGTGGCTCGGCCTGCCTCGTCGCTCCGCGGCCCGGGCTGCCGCTGGACGAGAAGATCGCGGTGACCGGCTTTCTCTCGCGGGCCGGCGCCGACATCCGCGAGCTCAACGTGGTGCGGCAGGCGGCGAGCGACGTGAAGGGGGGCGGACTCGCGCGCGTTTGTCGCGCGGGCCGGCTCGTCGTGATCGTGCTGTCTGACATCATCGGTGACCCGCTCGACCTCATCGCGTCGGCGCCCTGTCTGCCGGTGCCGCCCCGCGCGGCCGAGGCGCTCGCGATCCTGGAGCGGTACGGCGCGATCGCGGCGGGAGTCGGCCCCACGCTCGTGCGGATGCTCGAGCGGGACCGCAGCGATGCCGTGGTGCCGGCTCCGCCGGCGGACGTGTGGACCAATGCCCATGGATGCCGGGTGGAGCACGTGCTGCTCGGCTCGAATGCCACGGCCGTCGAGGCGGCCGCGGGCCGTGCCCGGACGCTCGGGTACGACGTCGTCGCGCGTGAGGCGGACGCAGACGGGGACGAGTCGGCCGACGCTGTGGGCGGGCGGCTGGCCCGCGAAGGTCGGGCGCTCATGGCCGCGGCGCTCCGTGACGGCCGGCCCCGCGCCGTGGTCGAGGGGGGCGAGGCGGTCGTGTGCGTGCCCGCCGATCACGGCCGCGGCGGCCGGAATCAGCAGACGGTCGTCGCGGCGCTCGCGGAGATGCGGCGTGGGGGCGACCCGTGGCCGGCCGGGCTCGTCGTCGCGAGCATCGGCAGCGACGGCGAGGACGGGCCGACGACGGCGGCCGGCGGGTGCGTGGATGCGCAGGTGGCCGCCCGGGCCCTCGGGCTCGACGTGGATCGCGCGCTCGCCCGCTGCGACGCGCATCCGCTGCTCGACGCGATCGGCGGACTCCTCGTCACGGGCCCCACCGGCACGAACGTGGCCGACCTGCGTGTCGTCCTCGTGCGGCCGGGTCGGTCGGACAAGCCTGCCTGACCACGACGCCGCGACGCCGGCACCACGCGGCTCCACTCGGCGCGGAGCGCTGCCGGGCGGTCATGTCCTGCCGCGCTCGAGCCGCCGGGCGTCAGACGTCGCAGAGCGCCACGGCCTGCCGCAGGCCCGCGAGCGGGTCGCGCGTCGGGATGAACTCCTGACCCACGTACCCCGTGTAGCCGACGTCCACGAGCTTCCGCATCACCGGGGGATAGAGGATCTCCTGGGCGTCGTCGAGCTCGCCGCGCCCCGGGTTTCCGGCGGTGTGCACGTGGCCGATGATGTCCTTGAGCTCCTCGATCCGCCGGATCAGGTCGCCGTTCATGATCTGCACGTGGTAGCAGTCGAAGAGCAGCTTGAGCCGGTCGGACCCGACGCGGCGGATGATCGCCGCCACCTCGTCCACGTCGTCGCCCTGGTATCCCGGGTGGCCCTTCATCGGGTGCGTGCCGTCGCGGGTGTTGAGGTGCTCGAGGCAGATCGTGACGCCCTTCTTTTCCGCGTGGCCGACGATCTTCTTGAAGCCGGCCACGCAGTTGTCGGCCCCCTCCTCCCGCGAGATCTCGCCGCTCGACGGATCGTCGGCGTCGCGCCACGCGTAGCCCGTGAAGGCGATCACGGCGGGAACCTTCGCCGTCGCACAGTCGTCGATCGCCTGCGTGGTGCGGGCGATCACCTCCTCGTGGTACCGCGGGTTGTTGAACCCGCGCATGAACGGCGCGCCGGGCATGCCGTTGGGCGCGATCGCGCAGATGAGGCCGTGCTTCTGGAGCGTGGGCCAGAGGGCCGGCTCGGCCAGTTCGATCGACCCGCAGCCGAGCTCGCGGGCGACCCCGCACATCCGCTCGATGTCCCACTTCTCGCCCATCACGTTGAAGCACCAGTAGACGAGCGACTGCTTGATGCGGCCCTTCGTGGCGACGGGTCCGTCGGCGGCGTTCGAGTCGCTGGCGGCGATCGTGGCGGCGGTGCCCGCGGCGGCGGCGAGCGCGGTGCGGCGGCTGAAGGGAACCGAGTCGCTCATGGTGGCAACCTCGAAGGAAGACGGGCGTGGTGCGGGACGGGATCAAACACCGGACCGGCACCGGGCCGGACGGCCCCGCAGTACCCTACCACGGTCGCGGCGGGCATGATACCGGCCGTCCACCGCCCGGAGGGCACCGTCGATGGCCTCGATCAAGCGCATCCTCGTGACCGGCGGCGCCGGTTTCCTCGGCAGCCATCTCTGCGAGCGGCTCGTCGAGGCCGGCCAGGACGTCGTGTGCGTCGACAACTTCTTCACGAGCCAGAAGTCGAACGTCGCACACCTGCTCGGCCGAGGCAACTTCGAACTCGTCCGGCACGACATCACCCAGCCGCTCTGGCTCGAGGTGGACGAGATCTACAACCTCGCCTGCCCCGCCGCGCCCGGGCATTATCAGTACAACCCGATCAAGACGATGAAGACGTCGGTGATGGGCGCCATCAACCTCCTCGGCATGGCCCGACGCTGCCGCGCGAAGATCCTGCAGGCCTCCACGAGCGAGGTCTACGGGGATCCGGAGGTGCACCCGCAGCCGGAGCACTACCGCGGCGCCGTCAACCCGATCGGGCCGCGGGCCTGCTACGACGAGGGGAAGCGCGCCGCCGAGACGCTCTTCATGGACTACCACCGTCACAACGGCGTGAACGTGCGGATCGTCCGCATCTTCAACACCTATGGGCCCCGCATGCATCCGTACGACGGACGCGTGGTCTCCACCTTCATCCGCCAGGCGCTGGCCGGGGATCCGATCACCATCTTCGGCACCGGCCGGCAGACCCGCAGCTTCTGCTACCGCGACGATCTCGTCGAGGCGATGATCCGCATGATGAACGGGCCCGACGCGTTCACCGGTCCGGTGAACATCGGCAATCCCGACGAGTTCACGATCCGTGAGCTCGCCGACCTGACGCTCGAGCTCACCGGGTCCGCGTCGTCGCTCGTGGAGAAGCCGTTGCCGGTCGACGATCCCGAACGCCGGCGGCCGGACATCTCGCTCGCGCGGGAACGGCTCGGGTGGGAGCCGCACGTCACGCTGCGCGAGGGCCTCGCCCGCACGATCGCGTGGTTCCGGTCGGTGAACGTCGGGGACTTCCGGGCGCCGACGCCGAATTACTGACGGCCATCCGCTTCCGATCCCGGGCCCCGCGCCGCGGGTGCGCGGGGGCGCAGCCGCCGTGCGAGGCCGAGGGCCAGAGCCACGGCGGCCAGTCCGAGCGCGATGCCCAGACAGTCGTAGCCCCAGTCGAGCAGGTCCGCGGTGCGCCGGAACCATGGCAGCGGCTGGGTCGCCTCGTCGAGCGCCGCGAAGAGGGCGGTGCCCGCGGCCACGCCGACGCACGCGCGGCCCGACCACCAGCCCGAGGCGGCCGCGGTCATGCCGGCGAGCGCGGCGAGCGGGGCGTACGCCCACAGGTGCAGCGTCTTGTCGGACGGTGGCTTCGTGATCACCTGCCTGATCACCGGACGCTCGATGATGCTCCGGATGACGACCTGCGGACGCGGGTAGTGCGTGGCGACGACGAGCGCGGACGCGTAGGTCGCCGTGATCAGGGCGAGGCACAGCGGCATGGCCCGCCGGAAGGCTCGTTCGTGGCTTCCCATCGTCGGTGACTTCCGGCACGCCACGGGTCGGGGCGGGCCGCCGTCCCCGTCCGGACGCTTCTCCAGCGTCCGCCGAACCCCTGCGTCCCGCAGACTACCGCCGCGGAGTGCCCGGCCTCCAGCCGTCTCGATCACCCGATCGCCGACCCGGCGGGCCCGGGGCTCGCCCGTCCCATCGCGTCCGCCACAGCAGCGGACGCGTCCGCCTTGCCGTCACCCTCGGCGACGGGCGGCCCGCTGGACGCCGCGTTTCGCGGCACACGCGCCCACCACGGGCCGGTTTTTGGTATTCGTCATGTCGGCGGTGTCCGCTACGGTTCCGCCTCTGCGGTCCGCGCGACCGCCCATTCCAGGGAGGCACCGCACCATGTCCGCTTCCGAGATGACCCGTGAGCAGCTGTCCGCGATCGTCCTCGAACTCCTCGAGAAGGAGACGGGAGAGACCTACCCGAACCTCGACGAGCGCACGTCGCTGCGGGAAGGCCTGAACCTCGATTCCCTCGACATGGCAGGCCTGCTGCTGCACACCGAGGGCCGCTTCGGCATCCAGATCGAGACCGAGCTGCTCGAATCGATCAATACCGTGGGCGACCTGCTCAACGTGCTGCAGAAGAAGATCGCCGCGAAGGATGGCAGGAGTGCCGCCTGAGCGGGGCGCTCCGGCACCCAGATCCGCCGACCCGCCGTCATGAACGATCGTGCATCCTCCGTCGTGCCGCTGCCCGCCACGTGCGCGATCACCGCGCATGGAATGTGCGAATCGAGGCTCTCGACGATCCCCGCCCTGCGCGAGGCCGCGGCGCCCGCGGGCGCGCCCGCCCTCCCGCCGCGCTTCCTGCGTCACTGCGACGAGCACACGGTCGTCGGGCTCCGCGCGGTGCTCGAGGCGATCGCCGCGACGCCGTCCGTGGCGAACGATCTTCCCCAGCATGGCGTCATCGGGGCACCCTGCCAGGCGGGCCGGCTCGTCACCGCCCGATCCCTGATCCAGATGCGGCAGGACGGTCCGGTGGCGATCTCGACGCACATCGTGCCGCAGTGCTCGCTCCACTCGCTCGCGGGCGCCGTGAGCGTGGCGCTCGGCATGCATGGGCCGCACCTCGGCGTCGGGGGCGGTCCCGACGCGTTCGCCGAGGGGCTGATGACGGCGGTATCGATCGTCGACGCCGCCGGCGGCGCGGCCTCCCTGCCGGCCGTGTGGATCGTCGCGACGGAATGGGACGAGGAACCGTCGCTCGATGCAGCCGGCCAGGCCGTCAACGATCCCGTCTGCCGCGGCCTCGCGATGCTCTTCGACGCCTCGGGATTGGGCGAGGTGACGCTCGACGTGCACGGGCCCTCCGCGGCGCTGTCCCGGCCGGTCGCCGCCCGCCGCCGTTCGTCGCCCCTGCTCGACGTCGCGCGTGCCGTGTCGTCCTGCCGGACGGGCGGCTCGAGCGTGACCTGCCACATCTCGGCGCCGTGGCCGCTCGAGGTCACGATCGCCCGCCGGACGCCCGCCTCGCAGTCGACGCCGCGACGGGAGGCCGCATGACGCCGTCATCCGCGTCGTCGCCACGTCCGGGACCATCCGCCAGGCGCGATCGCGTCGTGGTCACGGGCGTGGGCGTCGTCTCGCCGCTCGGCCATTCGTTTCCGGCCGTCGCCGACGCGCTCCTCGCGGGCCGCAGCGGCATCCGCGCGATCGATCCGGGGCCCTACGGCCGCGCGGCACGGCAGTTTGCCGCGCCGGTCGAGTGCCTGCCGGACGTGCCCGCATCCTGCGGGATCGACGCGGCCGCACTCGCCGACTTCGATCGGCTCGCACGGGTCTGCCTCGCACCGGCCGCCGACGCGCTCGCCGACGCCGGCCTCACCGGCGCGCTGCGGCCCGACGGCGCGCGGATCGGCCTGGTGCTCGGCCTCGGTGCCGAGCACCTCAAGGCATGGGAACTCGACTTCCTCGGCGGCGGCACCCGCGTGCTCGAACCGCGGCGCGACCCGACGCTCGTGCGTCGGCTCGCCGCCCTGCTCGGGCTCGACGGTCCCGCGGTCACGGTCGCGGCGGCATGCGGATCGAGCGGGTACGCCCTGGCCGTCGCGCGGGCATGGCTCGATGCCGGGCGCGTCGATGCCTGCGTCGCCGGTGGCTGCGACGTGCTGAGCCCCACGACGATCGCGGCGTTCTACAACCTGCGGGCGCTGTCACGCCGTGACGACGATCCGGCGCGGGCATCCCGCCCCTTCGATCGCGATCGCGACGGCTTCGTCATCGGCGAGGGGGGCGCCTTCCTCGTCCTCGAACGCGCTCGCGACGCGGCGTTCCGCTGCGTCGCCGTGAGGGCCGAGCTCGCCGGCGTCGGCATGTCGAGCGACGCGGTCCACATGGTGATTCCCAATGCGGAAGCCACGCAGGCCGCGCGCGCGATCGCGGCGGCGGTCGCCGACGCGGGCGTGGCGCCCGACGAGATCGACTACGTCAACGCCCACGCCGCGGGCACCCCCGTCGGGGACGTCGCGGAGGCCGCAGCCATCCGCCTCGCGCTCGGCGCCGCGACGGACGGCGTGCCCGTGAGCTCCACGAAGGGCATGACCGGCCACCTCGTGAGCGGTGCCGCCGCGTTCGAGGCGGTGGCCTGTCTCGTGGCCCTCGAGCGGCAGGCGCTCCCGCCCACGGTGAATCTCGATCATCCGGACGAACAGTGCCGGCTCGACCACGTGGCCCACGTGGCGCGTCCGCGCCGCGTGGACGTCGCGGCGAGCAACTCGTTCGGGTTCGGTGGTTCGAACCTGTGCCTCGTGTTTCGCCGCGCGGCCTGACGCGGCCCGTGCGATCTCCCCAGGAGTCCTGCCGATGCCCCTGCCCCATCCGCCCGGAACCGCGATCGACTCCCGCCTCGCCGACCTCGTCGCCCGCTGGCACGAGATCGAGCCGGCGCACACCGAGACCGACCTCATGGGCCGCGTCTGCGACCTGCACCGCTTCAACTTTCTCCTCTGGCACGAGGAGGACATCGCCCGCTCGCCCGACGTGACCGACGAGCGGATCGCCGCGGTGAAGCGTGCGATCGACCGCTACAACCAGGCGCGCAACGACGCGATCGAGCAGGTGGACGACTGGCTCGTGGCCGACCTCGCCGGGCGGGGCATCGTCGCGCCGGCCCGCGCGCCTGCGGCCACCGAGACCCCCGGTGCGGCGATCGATCGGCTGTCGATCCTCGAGCTGCGCCGCTACCACATGCGGGAGCAGGTCGATCGTCGCGATGCCACCGCCGAGCACCGCAAGAAGGCCGCGGACCGGCTCGTCATCCTCGACATGCAGCGGGACCATCTCGTGGCCGCCCTCGATCGGCTGCTCGTCGAGATCTACGCCGCCGAGCGGCCGCTCCGCGTGTTCCGGCAGATGAAGATGTACAACGACCCCGCGATGAATCCCTACCTCTACCGTCGTCCGGCCGCGGCATGACCGGCGCTCGAGTTTTGTCGTGCCGCTCGCGTCAGAAGGGCGTCGGCAGCAGGATCGCGTGGTGATCGAAGAGCACCCGGCGGCCGAGCGCGTCGATCGCGGGTGTGATGAAGAGCAGCACGAGGAGCAGGGCCACGGCCGGCACGAGCACGGCCGCCGTGAGCCACCGGAGGATCCGCCAGCGGTCCCGTGCACGCCGCAGGGCGAAACCGGTGGCCCAGCCGACGGCGATGCGTGCCGGAAAAATCGTGACCACGAAGAGCGGGGTGATCAGCCACACCGCGTCGCGGGGCGGCATGATCACCTTCGCGAGATGGAGCGGCAGCGAGAGCGCGTGGAGCACGACGACGGCGGCCACGAGCGCGACCGGCGCGCGACGGAAGATCCGGCCCACGAAGCGGATGTCGCGAAACGCCGCCAGTCGGCCCTCGGCGGCGAAGCGGGCCTGCAGGAACGGCACGCAGACGAGCACGAGGCCGAGGAGGGCCCCGCCGACGAGCGTCACCAGGAGCGCGGCCGGCCGCTGCGTGTTGCGGAACGCCGAGAAGAGGAGCGTGGGGGGCACGAGCCAGAGCGCGGCGCCGATGAAGCCGCGGAGGCCGAGCGAGAACAGGTGCCGCGGCCGCACGAGCGCGAGTGCGGCGCCGAGACGATCCGCGGCGTCGGACCAGGCGGTGCCGGCCCGGACCGCGCGTGCGAAGCGCCGCGCGTTGCGGAGCGGACGCACGAATGCCATGAGGCTTCCGCCCGCCTGCCACGCCAGCAGCAGGTGGATGCCGACACCCACCGCCGTGATCAGCGTCGCCCGCCGCCAGGCCGCGGCCGCCGGACCGCCCGGATCGACGAGCGCCGCGTCGGCCGCCGCGCCGGCGACCAGCTGCACGACGAGGAGCCATGCCCATGTGCCGAAGCCGATCGCCCCGAGTCGCGGCAGCATCCCTGCCAGGGGGATGCCGTCGCGCAGCCTTCCCGAACGCACGACGCGTCCCTCTCCCTCGAGCATGTAGCCGAGCACGACGAGATTCACGATCGGCACGGCCGCCAGCACCGAAAGAATCACCACGAGGCTCACGAGGCCGGCACCCAGTGAGACGATCCACCCGACCGCTCGGAGCGGATGCCGCAGGGGCGACGGGCAGGAGGGGAACGAATCCCACGATCGCCAGGCATCCTCGGGCGTCACCGCGGCGGCGGGTGGGGAGATCGCGGTCATGCGCGTGAGGATACGGCACCGGCATCATTGTCCGGATATCGTCATGATCGTCCGGATATAGTGATGGTGGGCGGGTGGAGGTCGCCGCCTCGAGCGGCCTCTGAATTCGCGGGAGCCCGCGTCATGCACGCGTGTCGAACGATCGGCCGTCGCCTGCTGCCGGCGCTCGCGCTCACGGCCCTCGTCGTCGTGCTCATCGCCATCGTGCAGTCTCCCTCGGCGCCCCCGCCGGGCGCCGTCGGGTCGGATGATCGCCCGGGCCTGGTGGCGGCGCTCGACGCCGCCGTCGCCGCGCGGTGGACGGCGGCGGGCATCGAGCCGGCGGATCCCGCCGCCGACCTCGCCGTTCTGCGACGGGCATGGCTCGCGCTCGCCGGCACGATCCCGTCGCTCGAGGAAATCCGTCGCTTCGAAGCGGACGGTGCGCCCGATCGGCTCGATCGCTGGATCGGCGGACTCCTCCGGGAGCGGCGGAGCGCCGAGTATCTCGCGCGGCGGCTCGCGCGGGTGTTCGCGGGAGACGACCAGGGCCCGTTTCTGGTCTTCCGTCGCGATCGCTTCACCGCGTGGCTGGCCGATGCGATCCACGACAACCGCCCCGTGGACGAGATCGTGACGGAGATGGTGTCCGCTCGCGGGCTGTGGACCGACACGCCCGCGGTGAACTTCGTGACCCAGGCGCAGGCGAACGGCTCGCTCGACGCCGAGAAGCTCGCCGGCCGCGTGGCCCGCTGCATGCTGGGTCAGCGGATCGACTGCGCGCAGTGCCACGACCACCCCTTCTCGCCGGTGACGCAGGGCCAGTTCGAGGGCCTCGCGGCCCACTTCGGCCAGGCGCGGATCACGCTGCTCGGCCTCGAGGACGATCCGCGCCGCGTGCATCGCGTCGAGGCGATGGCTGCGGCGATGCCGATGCCCGCCGCGACCGGCATGACGGCCCGGAACGTGCCGCCGCGCGTGCCGTTCGGCGAGCCGTGGGTGCCCGCGGCGGGCACGCATCGGGAGCGGCTGGCCGGCTGGCTCGTGCATCCCGACAACCGTCGCTTCGATCGGGCGATCGCCAACCGGCTCTGGCAGATCGTCTTCGGCCGGCCCTGGCACGACCCGGTGGACGACCTGCCCGATCCGCCGCCGTCGCCGGATGGCTCCGATCCGGTGGACGTGCTCGCGGTGGACCTCAGGGATCATGGTCGCGACCTGCGGCGCATGCTCGCGGCGCTCGCCTCCACGCGGATCTTCCGGCTGGCGTCGGTCCATCCGCTCCTCGACGACGACGCCGCGGCCGGGCGTGTCGCCGAGGCGTGGGCCGCGTTTCCGCTGTCGCCGCTCGATCCCGAGGATCTGATCACGGCGATGAGCCAGACGACCAGCCTGCACACGATCGACGGCGGGGCGCCGCTGGTCACGCGGACCGTGCGGTTTTTCCGCACGCTCGACTTCGTGCGCGACCACGGCCGGCCGGCCGACGGCGCTCCGGCGGACTCGGTCTCGACCGTTCCGCAGTCGCTCCTGCGCATGAACGGCCGCCTCACGCGCGAACTGGTGGAGGCCAATGCCCTCACGGCCGCCGGCCGGATCGCGGGCATGGCCGCCGACGACGACGCGGCGGTGGAGGTGGTCTACCTGACCATGCTCACCAGGCGGCCCACTCCCGAGGAGTTGTCGATCATGCGCACGGCCATCGCCTCGGCGTCGACGCGCGGCCGCGGCGTCGAGGACGTGTGCTGGGCACTCTTCAATGCGGCGGAGTTTGCGTGGAATCATTGAGCGGCGAGGGACCGCGCGGATCCGCCCGGGTCGGTTGCATGCGCGTCGGTGACGCGACACGAACACTCCAGCGACGAGGAGGGACGGACGCACATGGCTTCGACAGGCTTCGGTGACGCGGTCGATCCGTCGCGACGACGCTGGTGCGTGCACGTGGCGGGACTCGGGCTCTCGCTCGCACTGCCGGCACTGCCGGCCCGCGCGGCGGCGCGCCGCGGCGTCGAGCGGCCCGGGTCGCTCGTGACCGTGTGGCTCGCCGGTGGACCGAGCCAGCTCGAGACGTTCGATCCCCATCCGGGCACGGCCATCGGGGGCCCCACCCGGGCGATCGACACGGCGCTCGACGGCGTGCAGATCGGCGCCGACTATCCGCAGCTCGCCGCGGTGCTCGACCGCGTGTCGATCGTGCGGTCCCTCGTCTCGAAGGAGGGGGACCACGAGCGCGGCACGCACGCGATGAAGACGGGCTACCGGCCCGATCCGGTGCTCACGCACCCGTCGCTCGGCGCGGTCGTCGCGCACGAACTGCCGCAGGCCGGCATCGATCTGCCGGCCTGCGTCGCGCTCGGCACCGGCGGCTTCCGGTCGCGCGGGGGCTATCTCGGCGCGACGCTCGACCCGTATCACGTGCCGGTGCCGGGGGGCAAGGGACGCAATCTCGTGCCGCCGGTCGACCCCGGCCGGCAGGGACGTCGGCTCGCCGCGGTCGAGGCCGTGAGCCGTGCGTTCGAGACCGGCCGGGCGGCGGCCGTGCGCCGCACGCTCCACGACCACGTGCGCGGCGAGGCGATCGCGCTCATGGAGTCGCCGCAGCTCGCGGCGTTCGATGCCGACGCCGAGCCGCGCGCCGTGCGCGATGCCTACGGCGACACGCCATTCGGCCGGGGCTGCCTCGTCGCCAGGCGGCTCGTGGAGGCGGGCGTGCGATCGGTGGAGGTGACGCTCGCCGGGTTCGACACGCACGCGGACAATTTCGCGGGGCATGCGGCGCTGGCCGGGACGCTCGACCCCGCACTCGCCGCACTCGTGACCGACCTCGAGCGGCGTGATCTGCTCGACTCGACGGTCATCCTCGTGACCGGCGAGTTCGGCCGCACGCCGAGCATCAACCCGCTCGAGGGGCGCGACCATTGGCCGCACGGGTTCTCGGCGCTGCTCGCGGGGGGCGGCATCGCACGCGGATGCGTCGTGGGTGCGACCGATCCGGATGGGCGCGCGAGAGTGCCGAGCGATCCGGTCGATGTCGCCGACCTGACGGCGACGGTGCTCGCCGCCCTCGGGATCGACTTCGCCCGAGAGATCGCGACCCCCGCGGGCCGACCGATGCGACTGTCCGGTGGCCGGGTGGTCGAGCGACTGCTCATCGATGGTCTTCGGCCGCGGGCATGACGGCGGCGGCCGCGCTCGGGGTGGTGCTTGTCGGCGATCGGTCGCGCATACTGGTGCCCGCGGGGCGGTCGCGCCCCGGGAACCGCCTCCGGAGGCCCTCGTGATGACCGTGACCCGCCGCGATTTTGTCGAGCACGCGCTGGCCCTCGCCGGCACCGCCTTGGCCGCCACGCCCTCACTCGCGGTCGGCCAGGAGGCCGGGCCGGCGAAGAATCTCGGTCCGAACGAGCGGCTGCGGGTCGCGGTCGTCGGTCTCAACGGCCGCGGCGACTCGCACCTGTCGGCGTGGCTCTCCGATCCGAACGCCGAGATCGTGAGCGTGTGCGACGTCGATCCGGCCGCGATCGACAAGCGGCGCAGCCATTTCAAGGATCGTCGCCTGCCCACCGCCGTGCAGGACTTCCGCAAGCTGCTCGACGATCCGACCGTCGACGCGGTGTCGATCGCGACCCCGAACCACTGGCATGCCCTGATGTCCATCTGGGCGATGCAGGCCGGCAAGGACGTCTACGTCGAGAAGCCGTGCAGCTTCACCGTCGACGAGGGACGGGAGATGACGAAGTGGGCCCGGAAGCTCGGCCGCATCTGCCAGATGGGCGCTCAGAGCCGGAGCATGACGGGGATGCGCGAGTCGATCGCGTTCATCCGTGGCGGCGGGATCGGCGAGATGAAGGTGGCCCACGCCCTCTGCTACAAGCGGCGGCAGAGCATCGGCTGGGTGAACGCCCCGGCGCCGATTCCCCCCGGCCTCGACTTCGACCTCTGGGCAGGGCCGGCGCCGGCGATCGTGCCGGTGCGGCAGCGGCTCCATTACGACTGGCACTGGAACCGGCTCACCGGCAACGGCGACCTCGGGAACCAGAACCCCCACGAGCTCGACAAGGCCCGGTGGGCGCTCGGCAAGAACGAGCTGCCCAAGCGGGTGGTGAGCATGGGCGGGCGGCTCGGCTACGTCGACAACGGCGACATGGCCAACAGCCAGCTGACGATCTTCCAGTGGGACGACGCGCTCTTGATCTCGGAGGTCCGCGGCCTCGAGATCAAGACGCCCCCGACCATCGGCCGCAAGGCGGGCCCGCTGGGCGTGGCGAACATCTACTGGGGCACGAAGGGGTACCTCGTCACGCCGAGTTATGCCTCGGGCGTGGCGTTCGACTACGACGGCAACGAGCTCGGCAAGTGGTCGGGGGGCAGCGAAAAGCTCCACTTCGAGAACTTCGCGGCGGCCGTCCGCAGCCGCAACTACGCCGATCTCCATCTCGACGTCGAGGACGGGCACTACTCGAGCGCGCTGGCGCATCTCGGCAACGTCTCCTGGATGCTGGGTGAGCGGGTGTCGCTGGGGACGCGGCCCACGCTGGCGGCGAGCGAGCCGCATGTCGTCGCGACGCTCGAGGGCTTCGAGCAGCACCTCAAGGAGAACGGCGTCGACTTCACCGACACGCCGCTCGTGCTCGGCCGCGAGCTCACCGTCGATCCGCGAACGGAGCGGACGGGCGATCCGGCCGCCGATGCCCTCTTCACGCGGGGCTATCGCAAGGGCTACGAGCTGCCGCGGGTGTGACGCCGGTCACCGCAGCGGCTGCGGCTGGGCGGCGACGGGGCCGATCGCCCCCTGGGGTGCGACCTCGCAGGGGTGAAACGCCGCCCACACCGGATTGTGGTCGGAGACCTCGAGTGCCGTCTCGAGCGGGATGCCGAACGTGCCCTGCAGATCGAGCACGCCCGAGACACCGCGGTATTCAGCCGTCGCGGGCCAGGCGAAGACGAGGTTGTCGTAGGTCTTCGTGCGGCGCGTGTTGGTCGTCGTGTTCGCGATGGCCCAGCCGATGCCGGGGATCCGCGAGAACGACTTGAACTCCGGCGGCCCGGCATTGAGGTCGCCGAGCATGATCACGTCGTCCTCATCGGGACGTGCCCGCTGCATGCCGAGAAACACGTCGGTGAGGGCCTCGAGTTCCTGCGGCACCTCGTCGGGGTCGGTGTGGGTCGCGACGAGCCAGAAGGTGAACGCCATCTGCACCGGGATGACGCGCGTGCGGAAGCGGGCACACAGCGGAGGCCGATGGAGCCGGTCCGAGGGGTCGGGGAAGACCGTGGGCGAGGAGGGGTCGAGCTCGATGCGGTCGGAGTCGAAGACGAAGGCGTACTGCTCCTTGCTCGTCGTGCGTCCCTCGCGCGGTCCGATGAAATGCTGGTAGCGGCTGCCGTCGGCGTTCACCGCACGCACGAACGCCGGCACGATCTCGTCCGATTTCGCCCGCACCTCCTGGATGCAGACGATGTCGAAGCGCCGCACGATCCGGGCGAGGATCTCGACCACCTGCGCCTTCGCCATCTTCGACTCGCCGAACACCTGGATGTTGAAGCTCGCGACGAGGATCGCATCCCACGGCTTGGGCTGTGGCCCGACGGGTTGCTGCGCCGTCGTCTGCCCGCCGCCGCCGACGACCACGAGGCACCACGCGACGAATCCAGTGGCTGCATGGAGCGTGCGCAGGGAGCGCGTCGGCAGCACGCGGCGGCCGGGTGACGCACCGGGGGGTGGCGATGGAAGGTGAACGCGGGGTGTGGGCACGCCCTGCGTATCGACTGTCCAGCGAGCCGATCATGCCGTGGAAAGCCCGCAGCCGGACGGTTTGACTGCACCCCCCCGCCGCGCCGGCGCCTCTCCCGGTCGTCTGCAGACGACACCCGGGCTCAACCACCGATCGCGGCAAGCGCCTCGGTGGCAAGGCGGGCAAGACGGGGGTCGGCGCCTGCCGCGGCGTCCCGGAGCGGTGCGACGGCGGCTGCCGCCGCAGGCCCGATTTTCCCGAGGGCCCACGCAGCGCGATGGGCGACAGCGGGGTCGGTGGCGGCGGTGAGGCATGCAGTCAATGCGTCCACCGCCGATGCCGCAGCCTGCCCAGATCGCCCCAGGAGCGTGGCCGCCCAGTACGCGACGAGCGGCTGCCCTCCGTGAAGCAGGTGTTCGAGGTCATCCAGCGCCCCGGCGGGTGGCGTGCCGAGTTCTTCGAGTGCCGCCACCGACCAGTCTCGCACCTCCGCTTCGTCATCGCCGCAGGCGTTGACCAGGGCGACGGTGGCAGGAAGCGCTCCCTCACCAGCGCGGCACAGCCGTTCGGCGGCGTCGATCCGCGTGGCCGCCGCGGGGTCGGCCAGGCCAGTGATCAGTGTGGCGATCTCGACGGGGATGCCTGCGCCCATGCCGCGTTTCACAAAGCGTTGGTTCGACGTGCCGCCGCACAGTCATCACGACGCCGCAGGATCATATCCATCGCCATCGTGACGCACGACACGCAGCCGGTGACAAACGGGGAATGTGTCGATCCCGGCGACAAAATCGGGTCGAGTTGCCGCCCGCCTTGCGACGTCGCTACGCTCGCGAGAGGAGAACGGCGTGCCGAGCACCACGGCCCACCAGCCCTTCGCCCCCGTAGCTCAGTGGATAGAGCGACGGTTTCCTAAACCGTAGGTCG
>Ga0214923_10002544_pt1 | contig 24053 bp, 21 predicted proteins | sample LL1510_MetaG_FD_177993 | JGI IMG/M metagenome (GOLD analysis project Ga0214923, IMG submission 177993) | Freshwater microbial communities from Lake Lanier, Atlanta, Georgia, United States - LL-1510 | ecosystem: Environmental > Aquatic > Freshwater > Lake | place: USA: Georgia | collected...
AAAAGATAGCTAAGATGGTGTAAAAACCTGAATCGCTGTAAGTGTTAAAGAATCTAATAGTTTATATGATAAACTAGTTTTTGTCCATTTATTTAATATCTATAAAACTAGTTTTGTATTAAAAATATAATCATTAGATGATGATTTAACACTTAGAGAAGACAATGACTCATATTCAATAGTTAATAATAACAAAGAATTTAATAGTTTTTGTCCATTTTATTTAATATTATAAAAGAGATAAAATGATATCTTTAAATTTTAAAATTTGAGAATCATGTAAATTATAATCTTCATTAGTCCAATTACTACCTGCTCTATAATGTAAGAAACATTTATCATATATTTCACAATAAAACATACCATTTTGATTTCTATAATCGTTTTTTAAGAAATTAAGTAATAAATTATTATTAAAAGGAAATTCTGATTGATTCCATGTTAAAGACCATAAATGAGAAATAAAATAAATATTAGAAGTATTAAATTGAGAATGTCTAAGATATTCAATAGTAGGAAAAACTTCATTATTATTAAGTTGATTAATTAACCAAATACAAGAAGCACCACCATTATCAGTATTTTGAATCATATCCCATCGTAAAGAATGAAACATATGAATATTAGTCATATTAAAAAAACATAAACCAGGCCAAATATAATTAATAGTTTTATTTACTCTTTGTTGTAAAACAATAGCAGCATTAAAATTAATATATTTGTTAATATCAAGAAAATCAATTAAAAACATATCAGAATCTAATATTAAATAAAGATCAGGATTATTAAATTGAAATTTTAATATTTCATTCATAGATTGAGAATGTCTATAGGAACTAGAATGAATATTAATTTGATAATCATTATCAATATTAATACATTTAATATTAAGTTTTTTACACATATTTTCAATTTGTTTTTTTATAGTAATATCATTTCTATTAGTATAATCAGGATAATCTTTAGCATCATTAAAAACAATAAATTCAAAAGGAGTTAATAAAAATTTTTTTAATGTTAAAAATTGTAATTCAATAAAAATAGGATTATTAACAACAACAGTTAAAACTTTCATTAATTATTTATATATTATATATTTTCCAAGTATTTAAAATTGCGGTATTACCATATGGAAAATATATTATAGTATTTTTATTATAAAATGCTGCTAAAACACTAAAAGAACTTAATCCCATAACTAAAATATCAGCTTTACATAAATGATTAAATGTATCAAAAGTATCTAAATCATCAAAATGTAATATAATATTATCAATATTATATAATTTACTAAAATGTATATCAAAATTATCTTTTTGTGAAAAAATATGTATATCAGAATTTAAATATATTTTTTTTAATTGAGAAATATAATTAATATACATATCACAAGTAATATAAAATCTACAAGTTTTATTATTAATATAATCATCATAATATTCAATCACATCATTTTTATTAAAAACTCTTATATGAATAGCTATATTAATTTTAGATTTATTATAAATTAATATTCTATTTGAATTATTTTCATCATATGCTTTAATAATATCATTTTTAATATTATTGAAATAATAATCAGGATTATTATCAAAAACTTTAAATGGATATTTAAATTGATATAATATAGAATTATTATCTTGATTTAAGATATTATCTAATGTAAAATATTCTTGAAAAGTATTATTTTTTATTTCATTAAAATCTATTTCATGATTATTAGATAATTTCTTAATATTAAACATATTATCCCATTTTTCATCCCAATCAGGATCATTATTATAATTATGATCTATTTTAATAGGTATATGAATATATTTAATATTATGTCTTTTTGCTATAGAAAGTAAACCAATAATTCTTTGATATTGTGCTCCAACACCTTCATTAATATTATTATAATAAGTAATTAACATATATATATAAAAATAATAATAAATATATTTTTAAATGGATAAATATATAAATTTTAATAAAATTCCTTTAAATAAAAAAAGAATTAAAATAGATATAGGATTATCATATGGAGCACCACATACACAAATATGGTTTAAAAATGATAATATAAATGATGATTTATATGTTATAGGATTTGAACCAAATATATATAATGTTGAAAATATTTTAAATAAAAATATAGTGAATTATCATGAACATGTTCTTGAAAATAAATATATAGATGATAATTATTTTAGTATAATTAATGTAGCTTTAAGTAATGTTAAAGAAATGAAAGAAATGGATTTTTATTGTACAAAAAATGATCCGGGAACATCTAGTCTTTATTGTCCAAATAATAATTTAAATGATGAAATTAAAGATATAATAAAAGTTCCAGTATATTCTCTTAAACATTTTTTTGATATATTTGATTGGAATAGATTTCCATATATTGAATATATTAAAATTGATGCTCAGGGTTCTGATTTAGATATATTAATTGGTGCTGAAGATTATTTAAAAAACAAAGTAGTTTATATTACTGCTGAACCAGAATCATTACAATATGATAATACACAACATAATAATTTAAATAATATTAAAAACTATTTAGAAAGTCAAGATTTTATATTTATTAATCATCCAAATACAAGAGATCCTACTTTTATTAATAAAAACTTTTTATATTTAAAAGATAAAATATATATTGCTCAAATAGGATAATTTTAAATAATAATGTCAATTCTTATTTTTTTAATATTATATATTATTATTATTATTATTATTTTTATTGTTATTCTTAATAACAATAACAAAAACAATAATAAATATTTAATAATTGAAAATATAATTGATTATGAATATATAAATACAGATATTTATATACATGTTGATGTTTATAAAAATATTAATAATAATAATAATAATATTGTAAAAGTTAAAAATATATTATATAATCACAATAATAATTATAATAATAGTAAAAGTTATTATTATATATTAGATTGTACATGTACAGCATTTGGTCATTGGGTATTTGAAACATTTATATATATAAATATATTAAAAAAATTAAATAAAACTAATAGTAATATTAAGATTTTAACTAAAAATAATAAAAAATATGTTAAGAGTTTATTAAAATTTTTTAATATTAATAATGAAATTGTTTATAAAGTTAATAATTATAATAATATAACATATTCTCCTTTAATTGTATCATTAAATTATAAATTAAAAAATCCTAAAACTGATACTTATTATAATTATCACTTAGATAATTATATTAATTATATTAAAAATAATATAATTAAGATATCTTCTAACAATTACTGTGTTTATTTACCTAGAAATGATATTGATAATTTTAGTCCTCATGATAGAAAAATTATAAATCAAGATGATATTAAAAAAATAGTCGTTAATAATGGGGGTATTGTATTAGATACATATTATTTAAATAATATCAATTATCAATTATCAATTATTAATAATTCAAATATAATAATACTTGATTATGGTTCTAGTTTTATGTTCAATTGTATTTTTTTAGAAAATAAAAAAATATATTTAATTAATTATGAAAATCATTTCTTAGAAGTTAAAAATAATCCATATGTAAATCATAATCTATCAAAAATATTTAAAAATAATCATGTAATACCATTAGATACTACAAATTTAGATAATATTAATAATATATTCTCGTAATATTTAAGGATTTTATATTTTTTAATATATATGAATAACAATTTAGGAATTGTTGGTGTTGGTAAATTAGGAATTTGTTATGCTATTATTTTAGCTAAAGTTGGATATAAAGTATATATTTATGATATAAATAAAAATATTTTAGATAATATTAAAAATAATACTTATAATTATAATGAACCAGGATTAAATGATTTAATTAGTAATTTTAAATCAAATATTATTTTAACATATAATTTAAATGATATTTTAAATAATTGTAATATTATATTTACATATATACAAACACCTTCATTAGATAATGGGTTATATAATCATGAATATATTAATAATTTTATTAATGAAATTTTAAAATATAATAATAAAGAAAATAAAATTATTATTATTAATTCTACTGTTATACCTGAATATTGTAATAGTATTAAAGAAAAACTAAAATCTAATAATTTCTCATTATGTTATAATCCATCTTTTATAGCACAAGGTAGTATTATTAATAATATTATTAATCCTGATATTATACTTATTGGTTTAGATGATAATGATAATGATAATTATCATAAAATAATTAACATATATGATAAAATAATAATGAATAATGATAAAAATAAATATAAAAAGATGAATCTATTAGAAGCTGAAATAACAAAATTATCTATTAATTGTTTTATTACTACTAAAATCACATATGCTAATATGATTGGCGATTATCTTATTAATAAAAATTGTAATCCTGATATTGTTTTAAATGCTATTGGTAGTGATTCAAGAATTGGTAATAAATATTTTAATTATGGATTTGGATATGGTGGTCCATGTTTACCAAGAGATAATAAAGCATTATATGAATATGGTAAACAATATAATTATAATTTTAATATATGTAATATAAATGATTTAAATAATTCATCACATTTATTATTTCAATTTGAAAATTTAAAAAAATCTAATAAACCAATTGAATTTAAATATATAACTTATAAAGATACATCTGATATATTAGAACAATCACAAAAATTAGAATTAGCATTATTATTAGCAAATAATAATAATAAAGTTATTATATATGAAAGACCTTATATAATAAAAATACTTAAAGATAAATATAATGATCTATTTGAATATAAAGAATTATAATTATTTAAAATATTATGATTAATATTACATTGTCTATTTTTTATCTTTGGTAAATATTTATTTTTATCAATTAAAAATAAAAAGGACAAAAACTAATATTTTGCCCTTTTTATATAATCAATCTTTATTCCCATCTTGGCATTCCTTTCTTCCCTATCTCTTCTATTTCTTTTCTTATTTTCTCCCTCATTGTTATCGCTTTCCATTCTTTATTAAACTTTTTTGTTAATATCTTCCTTCCATCATGATTTATTTTATGAATATAACCACATTCTTTTTCATAACATCTTAATCCATGTTTACAATGTTCTATCCTTGAACCATCATTTTCTTCCAAATAATCTTTTATTTCTGGAGTTTGATTGATAATATTCAATAACACTTGTCTTTCTTCAATGGGGCGATGATGAGTCTGATGACAAGCATTAAGACAGCAAAACGAATTGAAACGACAGTAAATCATATCAATGGTGATCCGGTATAATTGGATAATATGAATTAGAATTGTTTCAATCAGTTTTTTCTTATAAAGTATAATTTTAATACAAATATATAAATGTATTAAAATTTAAAAAATAAACATAAAACTGATTTTTCCTTTTAGTTTTTATTTCATCCAATATTCATCGGATCAACCATTACAATGGACAATTCTGAACTTATTGCTAACATTACTGCTTTTATTGAGAGTCAGACTGAGGAAATCTCAAAGAAAGACCTTACGTCTGCTATTGGTAAAATTTATGATAGCCTTAAGAAAAAGAATGTAGAGGGTGAGGTAAAAAAAAGAGCTCCAAGTCCTTATAACTTATTCGTAAAAGATGAAATGGCTAAACTTAAAGAAAATAAAGAAATGACATCATCAGAAAAATTTAAACATATTGCTGAATTATGGAATAAAAAAAAAGAAGAAGAAAATCCAGAAGATAAAAAGAAAGAAGAAGAAAATCCAGAAGGTAAAAAGAAAGAACAAAAAAATTCAAAGGGTAAAAAGAAAGAATGATTGTATAAAAAACTTATAAATGACAAAATAATAATTTTTGTCATTTGAAAAGGACAAAAATAATTTTGCCCTTTTTATATAATCAATCTTTATTCCCATCTTGGCATTCCTTTCTTCCCTATCTCTTCTATTTCTTTTCTTATTTTCTCCCTCATTGTTATCGCTTTCCATTCTTTATTAAACTTTTTTGTTAATATCTTCCTTCCATCATGATTTATTTTATGAATATAACCACATTCTTTTTCATAACATCTTAATCCATGTTTACAATGTTCTATCCTTGAACCATCATTTTCTTCCAAATAATCTTTTATTTCTGGAGTTTGATTGATAATATTCAATAACACTTGTCTTTCTTCAATGGGGCGATGATGAGTCTGATGACAAGCATTAAGACAGCAAAACGAATTGAAACGACAGTAAATCATATCAATGGTGATCCGGTATAATTGGATAATATGAATTAGAATTGTTTCAATCAGTTTTTTCTTATAAAGTATAATTTTAATACAAATATATAAATGTATTAAAATTTAAAAAATAAACATAAAACTGATTTTTCCTTTTAGTTTTTATTTCATCCAATATTCATCGGATCAACCATTACAATGGACAATTCTGAACTTATTGCTAACATTACTGCTTTTATTGAGAGTCAGACTGAGGAAATCTCAAAGAAAGACCTTACGTCTGCTATTGGTAAAATTTATGATAGCCTTAAGAAAAAGAATGTAGAGGGTGAGGTAAAAAAAAGAGCTCCAAGTCCTTATAACTTATTCGTAAAAGATGAAATGGCTAAACTTAAAGAAAATAAAGAAATGACATCATCAGAAAAATTTAAACATGTTGCTGAATTATGGAATAAAAAGAAAGAAGAAGAAAATCCAGAAGAAAAAAAACCAAAGGGTAAAACACCACGCGCCGCTATGGGTAAAAAGAAAGAATGATTATATAAAAAACATATAAATGGCAAAATATTAATTTTTGTCATTTCCATAATCTACTGTATTAGAAGTTACTAAAATTTTCCGTATATTATAATAATTTAGCTATAACCATCGTATGCCAACCTAATTCATTTTCTAATTCTTTTATTTTTTCAGTTGATATATTTTTCCAATATTCATCTTTTATATAAATATTATTTTTATAATTAGATATATCATATGTAAATATGTGATCTTTCCATATTTTAATAATTTTAAATCTTTCATCTAATAAATTATTTTTAATATCATCAAAACTATAAATATGTGTCATTGGACAATTTGATTGAGCTTCTGATTCATTTGATATTAATTTAAATCCTTCTGATATATCTTTAATATTATTTTCTAACATTAACCAAAATAATTTATATGATACTTTTGAATATACCATAAATCTAAATTCTCCATCTTTTTTTAATAAATTAAATATACCATTTATTACGTTTTTTGGTTCTATTGTATGATGTATTACTCCAAATGAATATATTAAATCAAATTGTTTATCTTTAATATATTCATTTAGTTTTTCAATATTACCACAAATAAAAGTTGCTTTTAAACCATATATTTCAAATCTTTTTTTACAAATATTTAATGAAACTTCTGATAATTCTATTATTGTTAATTTAGCACCAGCTCTCACAAAATTTATACTATCTGTTCCTATACCACATCCTAATTCTAATATTTCTTTATCTTTCCATTTATTAAAATCCGCAAAAGTTATTATATGAGGTTCTACAAAATATTTCTTTTTTTCCACTTCATCAAAATAATCTTTTGTATTTAAAGGTAATGATGAATGTTTAATATTACATGGTTGATTATTCCAATAATCTTTAATATCGTCTATAGACATATATATAATTCAAATATATATGTTTAAATATACTTTTCTTTAATTATTTTTTGATAAGATTCATTTACATAATCTACTGTATATTCAAATATATACATTTATTATTAGTTTTTATTTGTTAAAACTAAAGGAAAAATAAATCATTTATATAAAAAAAAAACAACAATAATCTTAATTAATATTAAAAAAATATGATATTTAAATAATTAAATAAATCAAATTAAAAAATGTATAATTGTTGTTATTGTGAATATAAAAGTAATAAAAAATATAATTTAGATCGTCATATAAATACAAAACATAAAAATAATACAACTGATAATAATAATGATACAACTGAAAATAATAATGATAATCATAAATATGAAAATAAATGTATAAAATGTAATAAAATGTTATCATCAAAACAATCTTTAAAAAAACATTTATTAATTTGTAAAGGTGTTTCTAATCCATTAGAATGTCATTTATGTCATAAAATTTATTATGATAGTAGTTCAAAATCAAGACATTTAAAAAAATGTAAAGAAAATAATATAATAGAAGAAACTAAAAAATGTGAATATATATATTTAGTTCAAGAACGTGAATTTATAAAAACTAATGAACATATATATAAAATAGGAAAAACTAAACAAGAATGTTTAAAAAGAATAAAAAATTATCCAAATGGCACAAAATTAATAATTCAAATAGAATGTAATGATTGTGATAAATATGAAAAACTACTAATAACAAAATTTAAAAAAGAATTTATTCATAAAAATGATATAGGAAATGAATATTTTTATGGTAATCGTTTTAAAATGATAAATATTATATATAATTTATTATGGGAAATGAATATTAAAAAAAATTTATAAATATTTATAATGGAATATAATATAATTAAAAGAAATGGTTATGGATCAAATTTTAATATTTTATATATAAATAATGATAAAACATTAATTAAAAAAAAAACAATAAATTTATATGGTATTGAAAAAATTAAATGTGAAATATTATTTTATAATTTTATTAAAAATAATAATATTAATATAAAAATTCCTAAAATTTATTATTATTCATATAATACTATAATTATGGAATATATAAATGATAATAAATTAAATATTAATTATTTCAATATTATATTAAATAAAATAATGATATTACATTCTTTTGATAATATCATTATTAATAAAAATTATTATAAACAATTATTATTAGAAGAAACTATTATTAAAATAAAAAAAAGATATCAACAAATTAAATCTGTAATTAATAATTATAATAATATTAAATTTGTTAATAATATTAAATTAAATAATTTTAATAATATCATTGATTCATTATATAATTTTTTTAATATATATATTGATAAATTAGATAATTATATATTACAACCTATTCATGGTGATTTACAATATAATAATATTATTTTTATTAATGATGATTTTTATTTAATTGATCCTAAAGCTATATTTGGTTCATCTTATATATATGGAATTAAAGAATATGATATTGCTAAAATATATTTTTCTTTAAGTGGATATTATGAATTTGATAATATGGAAATTAATCAAATTGATATTAAAAATAATAATTTAAATATTAATTTTATAAATATTCCTGATTTTAATAAACATAATAATATTGATTATTATAGTAATTGTGATATCACTTTTATTAAATATTTATTTATTTCAATATGGTTAAGTAACGCACATATTTTTATTAATCAACCTTTTAAATTACTTTATAGTTTTTATATTGCTATTTATTTTGCTACTATTATTATTGTTTAATTAAATTAAGATTATTTATTAAAAATACATCACAATTATTAAATATTTTTTTATTATTATTTATTTGTATATATATAATATCTGTTATATTTTTTAATGCTTTATATCCTGCTATTGTATTCTCTATTCCTATTATAAATTTCTCATTATTATAATAATGAGAAATTGCTAAATTATAACATTCTGGATCTGGTTTTTTATTTATATAATCTTCTTTTGTTATCCATTTTGTTAATTTATTTAAAATTGGAATATGTTCTTTATATAGTTTAATATTTGAATTATTTGTATTTGTAACTATACAATAATTTATATTATTATCTAAAATATAACTTAAAAACTCAAATACACCTTCTATTAATTCTATTTCTTTTATTTTTGTTTTAAATAATATATCTTTTTTGGTTTTTATTTCACTTTCATAATCAAAACTATTATTTTGATTTTTATTATCAAATTCTTCTCTTGATATTCCTATTACATTTTTATAACTTTCATAATGTTGTTCTTCTGAATTTATTAATGTTCCATCTAAATCTATCAATAAAAAACAATCTTTTAAATCCGTTGGATGATAATATCTTCTAAAACATTTATTTAATAAATTTAATAAATTATGATTATTATAATATTTACTTATATTATATTTTTTATCTCTTAATTCTGTATCATATGGTCTATTTCCTAATTCATAATTAGCTTCTATATTTATATTTCTTTTATTTATAATATTTTTTATCTCTAATCCCATCTTATATTTTGTTGTTTTATCTATCGGATTATAAAAATGATATATACCATTATAATTTAATATTATACTATCATAAATAAAATCTACTAAATATGATATATAGACTGGTCTTCTTATACATATATCATCTTCTTTAATGTTTTTAATTGTTAAATCCATTAGTTTTTTCCCTATTTGTGTTACTGAATTTTCATTTAAATTATTATATTTATCTGTAAATAAAACAGGAACTCTTATTATTAAATAATTTTTACTATTATTTATTACTCTCAATTCTGATAATAATTTTGATATTCCATAATTTTGAATTGGATTTACTATAGAATTATCATAATATGGTGAATTATTTCCATCAAATATATAATCACTTGATATATGTATTATTTTTATATTATATTTTGATAATTTATCTGCTATTTCTATATTTATTTTTTTTATTTCATTCCAATTATTTTCACAATCATCTACTATTCTATTTACAATACAATTAATTATTATTGTTGGTTTTTCATTTATTATTAAATTATCTATTTCTTCAAAATTATAATAATTTGATTTATTTATTTTATTTTTATTATATGTTGCTATATAATCTATTTTTATTAAATCAAATTTATTACATATTTCTTTTCCTAATATTCCACTTCCACCACATACTAATATTTTCATTCTTTTTTTATTATATTATTTATTATATGAGTTGTACTTATATTTTCTACATTTTCTAATAATTTTATATTTACTATTGGATGTTTTTTTATTATATCTTCTATTTTATAATCCGATCCTTTTACCCAATATAATGGTTTTATTATTTCCATTATTTTATTTAAAGTTATTTCTTTTTCTATATTCTCTTCATCATATAATATTATATAATCAACATAAGATATCGTCTTAAATAATTTTATTCTATCTATATAATTATTTATTGGTCTATTTTTTCCTTTTAATTTTTTTATTTGTTCATCATTACTTAAACATACTAATAAATTTTCTCCTAAATTTTTTGATTGTTTTAAAAATTCTAAATGTCCTATATGAATTATATCAAAACATCCTGATGTTAATATATTTTTTTTATCTTTAATATCATTAATTAATAATTCTAAATGATTTAAATTATATATTATCTTTTTATCTTCTTTATAATATGGTATTCTTATTTCCAATATTTCTATCTTTTCATTATTAATTTGATTTTTTATATGATTTATTATTTTTATATCTATTATACTTCCTTCATTTATATATATACAATTATAATTTATTTTTCCTTTTAATAATATATAAATACTATCTGTTGTATATATTATATTATTTATATTTGAATATAATTTAAATATATTATCATTATAATCATTTTCAAAATATTTATAATTATATTTTTTTAAATCTTCTGATATTTTTATTGAGTTCTCATATCCAGTTGTCTCTCTATTATATATATCATTTATTCTAAATAAATCGTTTTTATCACTAAAATTTACATTTTTATTATATATTTCTAATTCTAATATAATTGAATTATCTGTTATTGATTCTATTCCATGAAATTTATTTTTTGGTATATTTATTATATCTAATATTGATAATAATTTATAATTATCATCTATTAAATTTAATTTTATACATCCTGATATTAATATTAATGTTGTATCTTTATTAAAATGACTATGTAATGATGTTTTATTATTTTTAGTTATATTTAATATCCATATACCTATATTTTCTGATTCATATGCTAAATATTCATATCCCCATGGTTTAATACATATTTTATTTTTATAATCAATTCTATTATTTATTATATTATTATGTTTAATATTATTATTAATTATTATTTCCTTTTCTGTTAAATTTAATTCTATAATATTCATTTAAAATATATTAATATTTAATACTTTAAATGAATATTATATTCTATAATAGTGGTCATAATGGTGATTTATTATTTTCAAAAAGTTTTATTAAACAATTTTGTGAAAATAATATTAATTATAATATATCTTATATTATACATTATAATTCTTTTTTATTTAGTGATATTAATAATTTAAATTTAATTATACCAAATAATGATAATATATATAATAATAATGATTTTAATGGTAGTTATGATCCTATAAATTCTATAAATATTACTAATAATTTATATATTGAATATATAAATTTTTTTAAAAATAAATTTGATAATATTAATTATACTATTCACAATAATAATATATATATTAAATTATGGATTGGTGATTGTACTTCTAATTATAATTGTACAGATTTAGAATGTAATATTATTAATCTAAATAATTATTATAATAATATTATTAATGATATTAATAATAAATATGGATTTAATATTACATTAATCAATAATATCAATTTACTACCTAATATACCTTATACAAATATTGATAATTTTTTATTATATAGAAATAATAAAAATATTATTTTTTATTATAATTATAATCCTAATTCAGAACAAATTATTAATACAGATCATGAATATAATATAAAATATTTATCAGAAAAATATAATAATTATATTATATGTTGTGCTGTAAAACCTATATATAATAATTATAATATTATTTCTATGGATGATTTTGGATATATTAAATCACCTACTTGTGAAAATATTGCTAATACATTATATTGTGCTATGAATTCTGATATCGTAATTTCATTTGATATTGGTGCATGTTTTTATTATTTAAATGATTTATTTGAACAATCATTTAAAGGTATTTGGTATCATGTTTCATGTAATGATAAATATTATAAAAAAATTAATGATATTCTAAAAAATAATAAAATTATATTATTAAAATCGGATATAACTTCATATATTTGATTTAAACATTATATTAACTTTATTTAATAATAATTATGAGATATTTAATTACTGGTATTACTGGATTTTTAGGTCCACATTTAGCAAAAATATTAATTGAAAATAATGATGAAGTATATGGATTAGTTAGAATTAATATGGGTAGAGAAAATGATATTAGAGATATATTATCTGATGATATATTTTCAAAAATAAAATTTGTTTATGCTGATTTATGTAATTATAGAATTTTACGTAAAATTTTTGAAGATAATATTTTTGATGGTGTATTTCATTTAGCGGCTCAAACACATCCACCTACTAGTTTTACAGATACTATTGGAACATGGGAATGGAATGTTATGGGTAGTATTAATATCATTACATGTATTAAAGATTTACAACCATCACTTAAATTTATTTTTTGTTCTACTGTTGAAGTTTATGGTAATACTGGTTTTGAAGGACATAAATTAAAAGAAACTGATAAATTATTACCTGCTAATCCATATGGAGCAAGTAAAGCAGCTATTGATTTATATTTACAAGAAAGAATTAATAATAAACAAATGAATATTGTTATTGTAAGACCTTTTTGTTTTACTGGTCCTAGACGTGGATATAATTTTTCAATTAGTTCTGATGCTTACCAAATTGCTAAAATAATTAAAAATAAACAAGATAAAATATTAAAAATTGGTAATTTAGATACAGTAAGAGCTGTAACTGATGTTAGAGATATAGCAAATGCTTTTTTTCTTATTATGAAAAATGATAAAACCAATGGACATATTATTAATGTTTGTGGTGGAGAACCACTTAAAATGAGATATTATACAGAAAAATTAATAGAATTATCTAAAATAAATGATATTAAAATGGAAATTGATGAAAAATTATGGAGACCTATTGATATTTATTATCAAGATGGTGATAATCAATTATGTAAAGATTTAGTTGATTGGAAACCAAAATATAAAATAGATGAAACATTAAAAGATTTATTAGATTATTGGCTAAATAAAATAAATTAGTTTATCATATATATGGAATTAAAGAATATTGGTTAATTAATGAATATTTTTATTTTATGTGGTGGAAATGGAAAACGAATGAATGATTATTCATTTCCAAAACCTTTAAATATGATTAATGGTAAACCATTAATATATTATACTTTAGCTAATTTACCTAAAGAAATTAATGAACTTCATTTTATTGTCGCACCACATTTAATTAAATATAATTTTAATGAAATTATTATTAATCTTTTTCCTCATATTAAATGTCATTTTTATAATCTCCCTTATTCTACTAGAGGCGCTTTAGAAAGTGCTTATATCGGAATTAAAGATTTAGATTTGAAAGGTTCAATTGTCTTTCTTGATAATGATAATTTATATTCTTTTCCACATAACTTTTTTAAAAATTATAATTCGCCTTTTATTGGATTTGTTATTGATAATACTAATAATGATAATTATAGTTTTATTAAATTTAATGATAATAATGAAATTATAGAAATTAAAGAAAAAATTAAAATTAGCGATTTTATATGTTGTGGTGTTTATGGATTTAAAGACATTGATGAATTTAAAAAATATGCTTATAAAGTTTTAACTAATGATTGTTATTTGAGTGAATATTATTTATCAATGATATATGAAATTATGATTAATGATAAATATTTTATTCAATCTGTTAAATTTGATAATTCTTATCATATTGGTACTTATAATGATTTAATTAATAATAATATTAATTTACCTAAAATGCGTATTTGTTTTGATTTAGATAATACAATTGTCACATATCCTACTATTCATGGTGATTATTCTACTGTTAAACCAATTCCTAATATTATTAATCTTATTAGAAAAATGAAAAATGAAGGACATACTATTATTATTTATACTGCCAGAAGAATGAAAACACATCATTATAATCAAGGTGCTGTTTTAGCAGATATTGGTGAAATTACTTTTAAAACATTAAAAGACTTTAATATACCATATGATGAAATTATATTTGGTAAACCTATTGCTGATATATATATTGATGATCGTTCTATTAATCCTTATATTAATGATATGAATTTATTAGGTATATTAGATTATAAAAATATTAAAACACCTATTAATAAAATTGATAATAATATTTATAATTCAATTGAAATAGAAAATGGTATTATTAAAAAAACTGGATTAACTAAATTCTTACAAGGCGAAATATTTTTTTATGAAAAAATAAATCAAATTGATAATACTGATATTATTAATCTTTTTCCTATATTTCATAAATCTTTTATTGATTATCAAATTTCTTATATATATATGGAAAATATTAATGGTATTCCATTATATTATTTATATAAATATGAATTAATTACAACAAATCTATTATTAAAATTATTAGATATTGTTAAATTACTTCATACTTATCCTAATATTCATATTGATATTACTAATAAAGATATTATTAATAATTATACTCTTAAATTAAAAGAAAGATTTCTTATAACAGATGATTATCCATTTGAAGATGCTATATATATTCAAAATCTATGTTTAAATAAATTAGAAGAATATTATAATTCTCATAATAATTCTTTTAATATTGTTAATATAATTCATGGTGATTTATGGTTCTCTAATATTATTATCACATATTCTAATCAAATTAAATTAATTGATATGAAAGGTAAAATATATGATAAATTTTCCATTTCTGGTCATGATTTATATGATTATGGTAAAATATATCAATCATTATTAGGTTTTGATGAAATATTATATGATGATAATATTAATATTGAATATAAAAAAATATTATTGGATTTCTATGAAAATTATATAATAAGTATAGGTATTGATATTAATGACTTAAAAACTATTACTTTTTCATTAGTTATTGGTACATTACATTCAATTACTAATTTAGAAAAAAAGAAAAAAATATGGAATTGGATTAAATCTATTTTTATAAATTTAAGTAGTTAATAATAAATCATTTAATACATTATTATTAAAATAACAATTAGGATATTTTTGAAAAAAATCATTAATTTTAAATTTTAAAATTGGTAGATATAAATTAAGTAATTTTTCTGTTATATCATCCCATTCATTAATAACTAAACAAGGAAATATATTATAAAGTTTATCAAAAGCACTATTTGTTTTTTTAACTATAGGAATTGATCTAAGATAAATAATTTCAAAAAAACGATGAGTATCAACACCACATCCATATGGTGCTATAACATAATTTGATTGATTTATATATTCATAATATTTATATATTGGAATTTTACCATAATGGGAAGTCATATTATAATCAAAATTAATTTTTGAAATATCATAAACAAAAGATTTATTTTTAAGAAAATTATAAGATATTAATCTATCAGGATGATTATCAATAGCAATACCACCAATTAGACAAAGATGTTTTTTAGAAACAGTTTTTAGACCTTCATTAAATAAATAATTATGGTAAAAATTATCATGTATTGCTTTAATAACTGTTCCACAATCTCTAATACCTATAGGCATACAATGAACTAATGGATGAGAATAATTATTATTATTAGAATAAATATGATATGATAATGGTAGAAAAATATTAATAATACCATGTGGAACAAAAGGTTCATACATTAAATAAAATATTAATTTGATATTTAATAATTTTATAGTATTAACAATTTTATTTAATATTGAAATATATTTTATTGCACATAAATCAATAAAAACTTTATCACCATCTTGTAAAAAATTTATTAATTTAAAAGATTTATTCATATCTAATTTTTCTAATCTATCAGTAAATAAAAGATTACAATTAAGAGCATAACCAATTTGAGATAATTTAAAAATAAGTTTTGATTTATACCATTCTATAATTTCTTTATATTCTTCCATTATTTATTACTTTATATTGATATATTATTGTCAATAAATTTATATATATAAAATGCTCACAATTTATTATAATAAATCTTCATTTATCTCTTTATAGTTTATTATTATTAAAATGATTTAATATTCAATTTGTTTTTTTATAAAGTATATGGATATAATTATTATTGTTGAAAATTAACATAATAAATACGATTGTTCTTGTGAAAATAAGCGTTTAATGAAATTTTCAGAAGATGTAAAGTTTCGTCCAATTATTTTTATAAGATTTAATCCAGATGGTTATAAAATAACAAGTTATTGGTATATGAATAAATTAATAAAAAAATACAATATTTAGTGTCATGAAGAAAATAAATTAAATAATATCATAAGAATATTTCAAATTCTCTTCATAAGAATGGTTCATCATTTCGGCTATTTCTCTATGTTGATCTTCGGTCATATGTTGATTAATAACTTCATATTTAAGATAAGTACAATAAAATCTTCTAATTTCAACAGCAGATATAGAAAGGTTATAAATCTTTTTAAAGACTAACATAATATCACAAGATAATTTAGAAGAATAAATATTTCTTATTTTCTTCATCAATATCATTTCTTAATTTGATTTCATTTTCTATTAAAAGTCGTAATTCAGGAGGAACATTATATTTTTTGTAACATAAAATAATTATTTTTATCTTTTATATTTAAAGATTTATTTTTTATTCTTTTTATAGAAATATTAATTTAAAAAAAATGATTAATTTTATTAATTATAGTATTATTAATGGGTGATATTATAGATAATACTATTTATATAATTGTAAATTTATTAAAAAATAAAATGGGTGAAAATAATTATAATGATGATGATATTAAAACATTTATTAATAATAATTTAAATAATGATATTATAAAAGAAACTATATTTAATCAATTATTAAAGAATGATATGAGTTATAATATAAATATTATTAAAAATGAGTATGAATATAATTTCTTTGATGCTATTCAAATATATAAAAAACATTTTAATAATAATGAACTAAATGAATTAATAGATTTATTATGTAATAAAACTTTTGATATAGATTATTATGTATCACATTATAACCCAAATAAAAATGAATTAATGTTTTATGCTAAATTAACATTAGCAATTATTTATGACGATTTTATAAATTATTATTATGAAGACATAATTTTTAAAGATTTAAAAAAGAAAGATGATAAAGATGATGAAGATGAAGAAGATTTATAAAATATTTAATATTCATATTTTTTTATTTTACATATTATATCTTAAAAAATCAAGATATAAGATACACTATCTATTTATTATTAAGTTTTTAAAAAAATGATATAATTATATTTTTATATTAATATAAAAATGGCTTTAACTAATGCTGAAAGACAAAAAAGATACAGAGAAAGACAATTATTAAATAATAAAGAAGAATATAATAAAAAAATAAGTTTAAAAATGAAAAAATATTATAATAAACTTAAAAATGAACATCATGATGAAGAACAAATTAAAGAAGAGAAAAAAGAATTTATTTTAATACGATTAAAACCCATTAAAAAAAGAATTAATCCTTTAAATAAGTCTAAATTAAATGATAAAAGTATTCAATTATATTTAAATACCATTAAAAAGATTTATAAAAATTATTATAAAAAAGATATAGAAGACGATACAGATTTATTAAATATTTTAACAAACAAACCATATAATTTAGACAATATCAAATTACAATTACAATTTTTAAAAACAGATTTATTCAATGTTATAAAAAATAATTATAATGATATTACCATATTATATGCTGTTATAACACGTATTAAAACCTTCGCAAAACAAGTTAAAGAATTATATCCATATATAGAACAAAAACAAAACAATTATAACGAAAAAAGAATAAATAAAGTACCTGACAATATTGTTAAACATAAAATTGATGTTTTATCATTTAAAAAAGATGATATTCTAACAATTTTATCAAACCCCGATTTAGAATTAACAGACTCTGAAAAATTAATATTCGTGTTAATGACATTATTTCCAACTAGACGTGCTGTAGATTATAGAAAGATGTTAATATCAGATACAAAACCAAAAAAAGAAAATAAATTAAAAATAAATGAACGTAATAATTATTATTATAATAAACAATTTTATTTTAATGTTACTAAAAATAAAGATATTCAGTTATTTGATATTCCTGATGAATTAAATAATATTATTAATGATATTATTATTAAAAGAAAACATTTATTAATTGATAATAAACATTTATTATTAAATAATAATCATAATGAATTTACAAACAGCAGTTTATCCATATTTATTATGAAAACATTCAATAAAGTATATGGTATTTCAATATCAGCTGTTGAAATAAGAAGATTATATAGTACTTATTTACAAAAAGAAGTTAAAACTGGTAATATTACAGAAGAACAACATCGTATTATTTGCGAAATGATGAATCATAGTTATGAAGAAAATAAAAAATATGCTTATTAATTTATTTATTCATTTTTAATATTTCTATTCCGTTTCTTTATAACTTTTTTATAATTTCCATATTCCATTGATGATACACTATTAATTTTATTATATTTAATTTCTGCTATTTCATCTATATTATCTTGTATCAAATCTATATGAGATACTATAACTATATTATTAAAATATGATAATAAACTTTTAATGAATGTTGGAACTATTGATAAATTTTCTTTATCAAAATTAATAAAACCCTCGTCTATAAATAACTGATTACACATTGTTTCTTGTTTATTTACAAATAAACTCATACGAAGTGCTAAAGATATTACAAAGTGTTGAAATCCTGACGCCTGATTTATTGATATTAGTTGTTTAGATTTTGTATCTATTTCATTTATTTTTTCATTATTAATTAACCAATTAATATGAATATTATCTTTAAGAACTGTTATTAAATAATCTAATTTAAATGGTTTTGTATCACTATGACACAATGATTTAATTATTTTATTAGCTCTTTCACATAATTTATTTAAAATATGATTATCATACATATCTATTTTATATGCCTGAAAATTAGTTATTATTGTTTCTAATGTATTTAATATATCATCTAAATCTGTTAAAATTTCAAATAGTTTTTCATAACTTTCTCTATTTTCTTTATTATATGAGTTAATTGTAGATGATTTTATTATTAAATTTTCTATTGCTTTTATTTTAACTTCTATTTCTTTTATTTCTTCATTTAGTTTTAATTTAGATATTATTAATGGTTTTAAACTATTATTATAAGTATATTCATTATTTTTTTCATATATATCTAACATATCTCGCAATTCAAGTAATTTATATGCATTAATTATTTTTAATTTATTTTCATATTCTTCCCATTCTATATATTGTTCTTTAAGTAATTTTAAAGAATTAATACGAGGTTTAATATTTGTTGAATAATTAATATAATATTCTAAATTTGTAATATTTGTTTTAACTGTTATTAATTCATTATTTATATATTCATATTTATCTAACCATATCTTATATTTTTCATATAAATCTATATTTTTTAAAGTTTCATATAAATCATAAGAAATATTATTAAAATATATTTTAATTAATTTTATTTCATTTATTTCTATCTCTAAATTATTTATCTCTTTATTAATATTATCTTTTTCTAATACTATTAAATTTAATTCTTTTGTTATTTTATCATATATTTCCTTACTTTTATAATATTCAAACCATTCATTTAATAATTCATATTGTTTCTTTCTTTCATTATTAATTTCATTACGTTCATATATTAATAAATAATCATTCTCATCATTTTCAATTTCATCATTTTTAGTTTTTATATCACATTCTAATTTATTTATTATTATTTCTAATTCTCTAATACGACATACCCACGAACGGTTGCAACATATCTCACATAATGGATTATAAATATAATCATCTTTTGATGTAAATAATAATAGTTCTTGTTTATAAGATAATAATTCAGTTTCTAATTTATTTATATTATCTTGTTTTTCATAATAAATATTTAATATTTTTTCATCATCTGTTATTTGCTTCAACAATTCTTTAATATTTATCTTCTTAATTTCTTTGTTTATTGTTGTTGATGTTTTATATGATATTGATGTTTCTGGTTTAGTTTTAACTTTTAATGTTTGTTGTTTTGAAAATGTTAATTTAAAATCATTTTCTAATTTTATTATTTTTTCTTTATTTAATTTTAGTATTGTATTAATATCAATTTCTTTTACTAAATATTTTTTATAATCATTATAAGTATAGTTTTTTTTAATTATCTTATTTAATTTTGGTTCTTTAATATTTTTTGATATATAGTTATATAAATTATCAACTATTTCAAATATATTATTAATTTCTTTTAAATGATTTTCAATTGATATTTTTGGATCAGTAATTTCATTAGGTTTATTATTAATAATTTCTTTATGTTTATTATTCAAATCTTTATACTTTTCATTTAATTTTTTTAGTTCATCTTTATATTCTTCTAAACTTTTAATATATATATTTTTAAATTTATCCTCATCATTATAATATTGTTTTAATAATTCATCTTCTTTTTTTATTAGTGATAATTCACAAGGTTTTATTATTTTTTTATCATCAATAATCATAGATTTATTATATAATTTTTTTAATTCATTTAATGATATTATTGTTTCATCTTTTAATAAATATTTTAATTCATTAAATTGTTCTTTATATAATATATATTCTTCATTTGTTGTAATTTGTTTATTTTCTTTATTAATATTCTTTTTTAAATCTTCTATTAGTTTAATATAATCTATATCTAATAATAATAATGTTTTTGGATTTTTAATATCAATTTTAATATAATCACTGGAATTATATAATTCTTGTAATTCTGATTTTTCTCTCAATAATATATCTAATTTATTTTTATTATTAATAATTTCTTCATCATTTACTTCTTCTATTTTATTTGTTGAAATAAGTTTTTCATAAACCTGTTTTTTACTTTCAACTATTCGTCTAAAATCTCTATACTTATTAATAGTAGTTTTAAATAAATTATATAAATTATTTATATATTCAATATTACAAGATTTATCTATAATCTCAAGACATTGTTTAAAATCCATTGTTAATATATCATAATCTAGATTTTGTGTAATCATAGAAGAAGATAAGAAATTATCAACTGTTCCAAATAATTGTTTAACTAATATTTCACATGCACTATCTTTTTTAATCAATTCTAAATCTTTTTCATTAATAAATTTATAAATATTTCTATGATGTTTAGCAATTGAATTATTATCTATATTTCTAGTAAAATCTCTCTCTATTCTATATAATATATCATTTATTTCAATATCAACTATTGTATATGCATTTTTTATTTTATAATTTAATATACCAGATGATAATGAACTTTTTTTTAATGTTGTTATTTCACCCCAAATTGCTAATGTTAAAATATCATATATTGCTGATTTACCTGTTCCATTTTTACCCTTAATTAAAAATGTTTTAAGGTCCAAATCAGACATATTTAAACAATTTTTATTTTCATAACAGAATAAACCTTCCCATTCTAAATATCTTATATTATATTTTGGTTTTAAATGTTTAATATCTTCACTTTTTACACATTTGGAAATTTCTAATGATAATTCTTTATTTCTTTTTACACATTCTGAATGTAAATCATCAGGATATTTTGAAATATCAAATAATAATTGTTCTTTATTTGAAATAATATTACATAATATTTTAAGTTTATCTGTTGTTAAGTATTTACTAAAATAATCTAATATAAATGAATTATCAACAATATTAATCATTTGAGATTCATTATAAATTTCAGTTGCTATATAATCCTCTTCTTTTTGCCCTATATATTTTGTTTCATCTAATCTTGAAATAATATTAAATGAAATATTAAAATTTTTTAATAAAGAATTTAAATTTTGAAAATTAATTTTTGAAAAAGTTTTAATTTCTAATTTTTCTGGAATATATTTTTTATTATTATTTATATAATCTTTTAATAATATTTCATAATTACCATTTATACGAATTAATATTTCTTCTGATTCATTTTCCTTAATATTAATATAACCTATTTTATTATAAACATTTATTTCATTTATTTTTTTATTTTCTAAATCCCATACTAAATATCCATGTTCTACCACATTTTCTCCAAATGACTGTTGTATCAATGAACCAGAATAACCACAATATGTTTTCTCTTTATAAAAAAATGTTTGTCTTTTGTGAATATCTCCTAAAAGAACATAATCAAAATCTTTAATCCATTCAAGTGGATAAGGATTATTCTCATCTCTAATACAATCACCATTAAATAATTTAGCAGATTGAAATGAACCATGAAACAATGCTATTTTATATTTAACATCTCCTATAATTTCTGGAAATTTTGGTAAATCTTGAATTCGTCCTGAATTTCTATAAATATCTAATGTATCATCTATATTAACATATGAAAAACCAATATTATCAATATTAAAAGTTGTAGTATCATTTAAAATAGTTAAATTATCAATATTAAATGTTGATGAAAAAACTAATGATGGTTGATTTATTTCTGATTGATTTCTATCATGATTTCCGTGAAAAATAATTACACGCCCTAACTTAACAAGATGTTCTATAAAATTTTTATATAATAATAATCCATAGTTTCCAATAATATTTTTATTATGAAAAATATCTCCGCTAATGATAATAATAAATTCATTTACTAATAAATTTAATCTTTTAATTTCATTACTAATAGAAATAATGGTTTCATTAAATACATCATTATATTCATCATATCTACAAGATATTTTATCACCGTTTCTAATATGCAAATCAGACAATTGAAATATATATCGTAATGTAGTCATTTTATGTAATATTATAACTAAATTAAATATATGTCATTTTTTTATATACTTTTATTATTTGGTATTTTTGACATATTATAAATACCATTTTATTATTTGGTATTTATAATATGTCAAAAATACCATTTTATTATTTGGTATTTATAATATGTCAAAAATACCATTTAGTCGTTAGTTAAAAATAAATATT
>Ga0214923_10002546_pt1 | contig 24032 bp, 21 predicted proteins | sample LL1510_MetaG_FD_177993 | JGI IMG/M metagenome (GOLD analysis project Ga0214923, IMG submission 177993) | Freshwater microbial communities from Lake Lanier, Atlanta, Georgia, United States - LL-1510 | ecosystem: Environmental > Aquatic > Freshwater > Lake | place: USA: Georgia | collected...
GCAGCCGATAAAGGAGCGAGTTTTCCGTCTTTTACCGCTGCCTGGAATTCTGCTGATTTCTCTAATATTTTCAAGCTTTTTCTCACCTTGATAGCAAGATCGCTAGCAGATTTTCGAGTAAATGTTAGGCCAAGCACTCGATCAGGTTGTACTAGACCATTCGCAATTAGGTAAATCAATCGAGTACTCATAGTTTCAGTTTTGCCAGATCCTGCACCTGCGATGACAACTGCTGGGCGAGTGTGATCGGAGGTAATAATTGCCGTTTGTTCATCTGTCGGTGGATGTTGGCCGAGTATCGTTGCAATCTCTTCAGGAGTAAAGGGAATTAGGGTCATCGCAACGACCTCCCCTCTGGACGGACTGGGCAACTAGTTCGAAGTGCACAGAATTCGCAAAGTTTGTTATCAATAGCGAGAAATTCTGATGATGCGACCGTCGCGCCATCGCTTTCGATGATTTTCCTTACTTCATCACCGGGGATTGGAGGTTGTGGCCTGACCGCGCCCTCCTTATTAACTGAGGGATAGAAAAGTTCGGCGCCAGCAGAGAGTGTGCTCTCAGTAAGTTCAGCAAAAGCGCCTTCACTAATTGCTAATTGATAAACGGCTAGCTGCGGATGCTCTATTGCTTCTGGTTTTGTGATAGCAGATTTGCTTGTCTTTAAATCGACCACATAAAGCTGGCCATCTGAAGTGATTTCGAGGCGATCAACGGACCCGGAAATTTTTATCTTGCCGATCGTTATGGTGAATGATTTCTCTACTGCGAGGAGATCTCGCTTGGAACCTTGGTGATACTGGACGACTTTCTCTAACATCTCTAGCGCTCGGCTTAGCTCTGCCTTTCCTGACCACCCACTTCCTAAATCAAGTTGATCTCTCAGTTGGTTCCAAAGCACTTCCATCTCATCTTGCAGCGCAGCAAGCGTTGCGCCATCCTTTAATTTTGCCGCCAGGGCATGGAAAGTCGTGCCGATAATCTGTGCTGTTGAGTCAGAATCTCGTCCACCGGTAAATTCAAAGGCCCACTTAAGCGGACACTTATGAAGGGTATCGAGCGAACTTGGCGATAGCGATATTGTCTCGGCATCGGAAAAAAGTGGCGCTGCCGTAGATATCTCTTTGGCGCCATACCAAGAATCTGGGTTGGCAACTCGAAGGCCGGCCTGGTGTAAGTAGGCAAGAATCGAAATTGCTTCCTGGGATCTGGCGGAATCACTGCTCTCTGCTTCTTTGCGGAGCGCTCCAACTAGCCGTGCGGGCGTCAGATAAATTCCAGCCTCGACAGCCGATAGCTCTTCCTCATCAACATTTAATATTTCAGCTACTTCGCTAAAGAATTGTGATGGGCGTGCATCTTCTCCTACCGTGGTCGTGATAATTAATGCGGATTTAGCCCGGGTTATTGCGTTGTAAAAGAGCCTTCGCTCATCATCTTTTAAGGCAGCTAGGGCTGATAATTGATATTCCCGCGAAGTTCTATCAGTTGCGCTCCCTTCGCGTTGTGATTCCACCAAACGTTCGCTGCCAAGAAGTGAGCCGCGCGGAGTGAGATTTGGCCAGACACCTTCTTCAACTCCAGCAACTGCAACAACTGACCACTGTCGACCTTTTGCTGCATGTGTAGTGAGAATGCTGACAACATCAGGGCGCTGTGCTCTCGCTGCGATAGTGTCGCTAGCTATCGATTCAGAGATCAATTGTTTAATAAATGCGTTACCAGTACTTCCCGGACGCTGATCTGCATAACGAGCTGCTGCCTCGAAGAGCGCTAGAACTCCATCAAGATCTCGATCGGCGCTCTCATCTCCCTCTATGGCATCTCGTTGCCAACGTTGCGCAAGAGGCGCTCCACTCTCATCTTTTGCGCTACTCCAAAGCGCCCAAAGAACATCTTCACTTGTTGCTCCGGGTCGCACCGCCTTAATACCGCTAGCTATTAAATCGGAGATGCGCTTTATTGGAGCAAATTCACTCCACTCTAAATCAACTACTGACGTTGTGAGGTACTCTCGAATTAATTGATGTGAATTTCTCGTATCATCACTTTTACGTGAGTTAATCAGAGTCGCGCGAATACGTTTTAACGTGAGAAAGTCGGCGCCACCATAGCGAGAGAGCAGCAACTCATCTACCAAAGTGTTGGGTAGCAGCTCCTCTGCGCGCTCAGTTGTTAGAGTTTTCCCCGCTAGCGCGAAGGCGAGAGAAGCAAGCGTTAGCAGGGGTGCAACTGCTGGTTGTTTATTAAGTGGAAGGCTCTGAATCTCTTCGCGTACTGGAATGTTAAGTGAAGCAAATACTCGTCTAAGTGTTGTTGCACGTGTTGACGGGGAGCGAATAATTACAGCCATCTCGCCATACGGGATTCCGTTGCGCAAGTGCTTACCCTGGAAGTGTTGCGCTATCACACGCGCTTCATCGTGAGCGCTCTCGCATTGGGCGAGCGTTATCGGCTTTGGAGTATCTGCTACCTCTTTATTACCGAAATTCTTTCCCGCGCAACTTCGAAGGCGATGCGCGTTCATTCTGGAGAAGGAGAATCTCTGCGCAAGCGCTACCCCGAGATCAGTTATCGCTTGTGTTGCGCGGTAATCAAGGGTGAGCGTTATTTGGTCAGCAGGGTTCCCACGGGAATCTCGATAGCGATCAAATATTGAGGGAATACTCTCGGGGTCCGCTCCGCGAAAACGGCCGATAGCGCTATCTGGGTCTACATAGAGAGTGAGTTCATCGGAATAGAGCGCTTCTAGGAGTTTTCGATGTGCTGGATCGCTCTCCTGGAATTCATCAACCAGTATCACCACATGGCGCGAACGAATCTCCTCTCGAAATTCTTGATCATTTTTTAGCGCGATGGTTGCTTGATAGATCATTTCACTGGAATCGAAAGCGTTCTCGTGTGCGAGTCCAGAAAGCTCGCGATAGTTGGTGTAAAAATTACTTGCCGCCTCCCAAAGGGGATATTTTTGATTGACGCTTAATACCTTTAGTTCTTCAGGAGAGATGCCAAGTTCTATTGCACGTGAGATGAGGTCGCGAAGCTCTCGGGCAAAAGCCGATGTTTGCGAAGCGTTTAATACCTGCTCCGGCCACTGATAGAGATTTGCTGACGCCGCTCCTGCTAAGAGTTCCCGGATGAAGTACTCCTGCTCTGGACCTGCAAAAAGTCGAGGTGGATTCTCTCCAGATCGCGCGCGATGAAGACGAAGAATTGCAAAAGCTAAGGCCGGAAAGGTTTTTACCAATGAGCCAGATATTGCACGCTCTGAGTCTGCACATATCAAGTCGTTTAACTCCGAAGCGCGATGACGATCAAAGGTAAGGACCAAAATTTGATCGGGGTCGATTCCCTCTGCAATATAACTCTGCGCTCTGGCGACGAGAGTCGCGCTCTTTCCTACTCCTGGTCCCCCGAGTACTACAAGTGGCGAACCTCGATGCTCAATAACTTTCTGCTGATTCTCATCAAAGGTGATTGATTGAGCTGGTGGTTGGCGAAGAAGAGTGAGTTGCGAATTTTTTTGATTCGACACGATCTCTGATTATTCCTGTGAAAAAAAAGTGTTATCAACGATATTCATGATGAATTGATTCCAATCATCTTCACTTACCTTTGTTGGGTCGTAATCGTTGACTAATTTTCCAAGAGTGTAAGACTCAATGAAATTAGGAGAGGTTTGAGCGGCAAGCTCGGCTTTGGAGAATCCCTTCCCTCTTGCCTTCTGCGTGAGATCGGCGAGAATTTCTGATGGTCGCTTCGTCTCAAATAGCGCCGCCACGGTTTCGACGAGAAGTCTTTTGGTGGGGCGGAAGGTTGAGAGCATGGCTAAAAGGTACCGGCCAGTGCTGACTCTGAGGGTTGAAGCGCTGCCGAGGCGAGCTGTTGGGGCAGACAGGAGAGGCCCGCGATGAACCCGTTCAAGGGAAGGGGTCGGCAGAGGGAGAGCGGCAAGCTACTCCCCGTCTATCTGCTCGTTTCGCTTCTTTACCTTTGAGGTCGCGCGAGCTCGCTCATTTTGATCTAGGAGCACTTTGCGAATTCGAACTGCCTTTGGAGTGACTTCAACACATTCATCTTCACGGCAGAACTCCAACGCTTGCTCTAGGTTGAGATGCTTTGGTGGAATTAATCGCTCAGCATCATCTGAACCAGAGGCGCGCATATTTGTTAACTTCTTCTCGCGAACTGCGTTGACATCCATATCTTCATTACGTGCATTCTCGCCAATAACCATTCCTTCATACACTTCTGATCCTGGCTCAACGAAGATGGTGCCGCGCTCTTGCAGTGAAGAGAGCGCGTATGAAGTAACCATGCCGCGACGATCGGCAACGAGTGAACCTGTTGGACGCGTGAGAATCTCACCATGCCATGGTTCGTAGCCATCGAAAACGTGGTGAAGTAAACCAGTACCGCGAGTTTCGGTAAGAAATTCGGTACGGAATCCGATTAAGCCACGAGATGGAACTCGGTAATCCATTCGAATCCACCCTGTTCCATGGTTAGTCATCTGTGCCATTCGACCTTTTCGACTTGCCATGAGTTGAGTAATAATGCCAAGAAAATCTTCAGGAACATCGATTGTGAGTGATTCCATCGGCTCGTTAAGTTTGCCATCAATCATTTTCGTAACTACTTGTGGCTTACCAACTGTTAACTCAAAACCTTCGCGGCGCATAATTTCTACGAGAACTGCAAGTTGTAGCTCGCCACGACCTTGCACCTCCCAAGTATCTGGTCGATCAGTGGGAAGTAAGCGGAGTGAAACATTGCCAATTAACTCAGCATCAAGCCTATTTTTCACTAATCGAGCAGTGAGTTTCTTTCCTTCTTGTCCAGCAAGAGGAGAGGTGTTGATTCCAATGGTCATCGAAATTGATGGTTCATCCACCGTAATCAAAGGCAACGCAACTGCATTTTCTGGATCAGCAAGCGTTTCACCAATGGTGATATTTTCAAATCCAGCAACAGCGATGATGTCGCCAGGTCCGGCGCTCTCTACCGATTGGCGCTCCAACCCATCATTCATCAAAAGTTCAACAACTTTTGCGCGCTCTACTGAGCCATCAACTTTCATCCAGGCAACTTGTTGTCCTTTACGGATACTTCCCTGATGTATTCGACAAATAGCCAGACGCCCTAAATAAGGAGAGGCATCAAGGTTGGTAACTTGAGCTTGAAGTGGCGCGCCCTCGGTATATGTCGGCGCTGGAATTGAAGCGTAAATCGTTTCAAAGAGCACATCTAGGTTGCTCTCATTTGGCATGCCGCCATTCTCAGGTCGCTCCATACTTGCACGCCCTGCTTTTGCGCTCGCATAAACAATTGGAAATTCAATTTGTTTTTCGTCGGCATCAAGATCAAGAAATAGTTCATAGGTTTCATCGACCACTTCGGCAATACGTGAATCCGGGCGATCAACTTTATTGATAACAAGAATTACTGGAAGGTTCTTTGAGAGCGCCTTACGTAAGACGAATCGAGTTTGTGGAAGTGGGCCCTCTGATGCATCAACAAGCAGGAGTACGCCATTGACCATTTCGAGTCCGCGCTCAACTTCGCCACCGAAATCAGCGTGGCCAGGGGTATCAATAATGTTGATGGTTCGGTCGCCACGCTTAATAGCTGTGTTCTTGGCGAGGATTGTGATGCCTTTTTCGCGCTCAAGATCCATCGAGTCCATAACTCGATCGTCGCCTTCGCCCTTCTCTTTATGGGCAGCAAAGGCGCCAGATTGCCAGAGCATCGCATCAACCAACGTTGTTTTGCCATGGTCTACGTGGGCAATAATGGCGATATTCCGTAAATCATCGCGCTTATTTACATTAGTCAAAATCTACTCATTTCGTCAGGTTCTAGAGTATGTTGTCAATGGCTTATTTGTCGAATTCCGGGGCTTTTAGATGATGAATTTACTCACAAGTAAAATCCATCAGATAAAACAGCAATAGTAAGGAACCAAACGATGGATCAGATTTTTCCCAGAGTTTTATAGTGTTTACATGCAATAGACTCTTGTGCGGGGTTGAAAATTCTAGAAACGCTTCATGAGAGCGCGAAAATTGGAAAAACACTTCCAATTAAACGTTAAATCTAAACTCCACTACGTCACCATCGTGCATCACATAATCTTTACCTTCCATCCGCACTTTTCCTTTAGTGCGAGCTTCAGCAATTGAGCCCGTGGCTACTAAATCCTCAAAAGAAACAACTTCAGCTTTGATAAAACCCTTTTGGAAATCAGTATGAATAACACCTGCCGCAACAGGTGCGGTATCCCCTTGGTGAATTGTCCAAGCCCGCGCCTCTTTTGGTCCGGCAGTTAAATATGTTTGTAGCCCTAAAGTTTTGAACCCAACCCGAGCAAGAGTTCGTAACCCAGGCTCACTTAATCCAATAGATTCAAGGAGCTCCATCGCGTCGGCTTCATCTAGCTCTGCTAAATCCGCTTCTGTCTTTGCATCGAGAAAAATTGCTTCGGCAGGGGCTACTTTTGAGCGCAAGTTCTTCTTTAACTCTTCATCACCAAGTTCGGTGGCATCGACATTAAAAACATAAATAAAAGGTTTAGCGGTGAGAAGGTGTAGATCTCGCAAAAGTGATTTATCTAGATCGGTTGCAGATATTAATTTGCCCTCTTTAAGAGCGGCTTCCGCTTTTTTGATCTCTTCAATCTCAACTACACGCTCTTTCTGTTGCTTTGCTTCCTTCTCAAGGCGAGGCAACGCTTTTTCAATCGTTTGCAAATCGGCGAGCGCCAACTCAGTGTTAATGGTTTCAATATCCGAGAGTGGATCAACTTTCCCATCAACGTGCACTACATCACCGTCGTTGAAAACTCGGACAACCTGACATATTGCATCTGCTTCACGAATATTGGCAAGGAACTTATTGCCAAGTCCCGCTCCTTCGGATGCACCTTTCACAATTCCAGCGATATCTACGAAAGAGACTGAAGCGGGAATTATTTGTTCAGAGCTAAAAATCTTTGCCAGCACGGCAAGGCGATCATCGGGCACTCCAACGACGCCCACATTTGGTTCAATGGTGGCAAAGGGGTAGTTGGCCGCGAGGACCTGGTTTTTGGTCAGAGCGTTAAAAAGAGTGGACTTGCCCACGTTGGGCAGTCCGACGATTCCAATAGAGAGGCTCACGAGGAGTAGAGCCTACGGGGCTTTGTCACCCCCTCCTGACACGATTGGACCATGAACCTCACCCCTGTCATCGAACTGACTATCGGCGTAGTCATTGGCCTCGCCCTTGGGGTCACGATTACCTATTTATTAATGAGGCGTGAGAGCGAGCATTACAGGAGCCAACTTCACGCTCAGAGTGAAGCAAGCGGCGCCTCGCGCGAGGCGAGCGCCCGCCTTGATGAGCTACTCCGTTCAGTAAATCTCAGCATGGCGCAACTTACTGAAAAGACCCAGTCAGCGGAGATCAAACGAGCTGAGGTTGAGGCGCAAATCAAAGAGCAGATTAAAAATATGAGTGAGAAGAATGAACGGTTGGTTTTAGAGACCGCCAAACTCGCTGGTGCGCTATCAAAAGCGCAAAGTCGTGGCCAAATGGGCGAGGCGCAACTTGAATTGATTCTTGAGAGTTCGGGGCTCATTGAGGGCGTTAATTACGAACGTCAAGAGCACCGCGTCAATGATGGCGAAATTTCAAAACCTGATATCACTATTAAAATGCCGGGTGGAACTGAAATTTTTGTTGACTCTAAATTCCCCTTTGATCGCTTTTGGGATGGCATCGGTGCAGATGATTCATCCGAACGGTCAGCGCACATGGCTGCACATGCAAAAGATTTGCTAAACCACATTAATGCGCTCTCGAAACGTGGTTATCAAAGTACAAGTAACTCACCTGATTTTGTTGTCCTCTTTGCTCCCTTTGAATCCATTCTCCACGAAGCGCTCGATGCTGATCCACTTCTTCTCCAAAAATCTTTTGCGAAGAGCGTAGTAATCGCTACGCCAACAACAATGCTTGCGCTACTTCGCACCATTGCTTACGGCTACTCCCGCCATGATCTGGCTCGAAACGCCGATGAAATCCGAAGCCTTGCCGGTGAACTCTTAAAGCGCGTGGGAAAGGTTCATGAACGTATCGAAAATCTTGGCGAACGAATAAAAGGCGCTGAGCGAGCATTTAATGAGTTAGTTGCATCTGCAGAGAACCACCTATTAGTTCCCGCACGGAAGATGGGAAAGTTAGGCGCCCCATCGAGTAAGGAGCTCGCCTCTCCAACAGCAATTGAGAATGAGATCCGCGCCATCCGCAGTATTGACGTGAGCGAGAGCTCTAATGATGATGAATTAGACTTTATGCAAGGAGAGGATAAATGACGCCAGAAAATGTTGAGATTAATGGACGGCCAATTATTCAAGGACGTGGTCTGACCTCTCCTGGGATTGTTGTCCTTTATTTTGTTGGCCTTCTACTGATACAAACGCTGGAGAATTTCCTCTCCGGGCAACCTGGTCGATTAACAGGAATTTTTCTACTGGTGCTCTTCTTTGTGGCAATTAAATTAGGTCGAAAGGGGACGCTCTTTACCGCTGTAGTAACCCCACCACTCGCGTTAAGTACCACTGTGTTACTCGCTACCTTGTTAAGTAAAGGTTTTGGTCTCACTGGTTTACTCGTTGGAATTCTCTCAAATTTGGCGCGCCTTGCACCGTGGTTGCTACTGACAGCATTGGTGAGTTGGAGCTACTTCTTTGTTAGTGAGCGTCGCCAAGCTATTTCAAGCCAGCAGCCTTCAAATCTTTCCTAAGTTCCGGCGGCATCGAAAAGAGCAGATGCTCCTCTGCCTTTGTTACGACCTCAACGTCGCTAAATCCATGTTCGCTTAACTTCGCGAGCAGCTCTTCTACCAAAATCTCTGGTACTGAGGCGCCGCTAGTAACGCCAACAGTTCTTACACCTTCAAGCCACTCCTCTTTCATCTCATCCGCATAATCGATCAGATACGAGGCTTTGGCGCCGGTTTCTAGGGCGACTTCTACTAAGCGGACTGAATTAGAAGAGTTTCGCGAACCAACCACAAGAACTAAATCACTCTGTGGTGCAATCTCTTTCACTGCAAGCTGCCTATTTTGTGTTGCATAACAGATGTCATCACTTGGTGGATCATTAAGGAGCGGGAACTTATCTTTGAGGGCTTTCACTGTGCTAAGCGTCTCATCAACGCTTAGCGTCGTCTGTGAGAGCCAAATTAATTTACTGGGATCTTTGATAGATAATTTATCAATATCTTCGGCTTTATCAATCAATTGCACATGATCTGGTGCTTCACCAGCGGTGCCCTCAACCTCTTCATGGCCTTCATGGCCAATCAAAAGAATTTGATAATCATCGGCGGCAAATCTGCGCGCCTCTTGATGTACTTTTGTCACCAGTGGACAGGTTGCATCAATAGTTTTTAGGTTACGTGCCTTGGCGCTCTCGTGAACTGCTGGCGAAACTCCATGGGCTGAAAAAATTACCGTCGCACCCTCTGGGACTTCATCAGTTTCGTCGACGAAGATTGCCCCGTGCTTCTCGAGAGTCTCCACTACGTGCTTGTTATGAACAATCTGCTTTCGGACGTAGACCGGAGCGCCGTAGAGATCCAAAGCTTTTTGGACGGTAACAACCGCGCGATCAACGCCTGCGCAATATCCGCGCGGAGCGGCAAGGAGTACTCGTTTACTTTGCGCCGTTGGCTCCGGCTCCGGCTCCGTCATCACGGCCCTAGCCTAATCTCTCCAAGCCTTTTATGCGCTTGGGATTAGGGGTTTCAGATTACGCTTACTACATGATTGAAAGTAGCTCCGAAGAACCACTACCGGTTCGCGTCGTATCGGAATCAATCGGCGAGTATGTAGGGAGATTGGGCCCAGTCTGGGTTGAAGGTGAAGTCGCAGAAATCACACGACGACCCGGTTCACAAATGGCGTTCATGCGCTTAAAGGACACCAGCGTAGATATGTCGCTTCAAGTCACATGTCATAAATCAATTTTGGAGGCGATAGATCCTCTTCCAGAAAATGCACGAATAGTCGCTTATGCAAAAGTGAATTGGTACGCAGTTCGCGGAACGCTCTCACTGATGGCGCGCGAAATAAGACAGGTTGGGCTTGGAGAACTTTTAGCGAGATTAGAACAGCTCAAGAATCTCCTTGCTGCAGAGGGGCTCTTTGCATCGGAGCGAAAACGCGAGCTCCCTTTCTTACCGAGAAAAATTGGATTGATTTGCGGTCGAGCTAGCGCTGCAGAGAAAGATGTTGTTGAGAATGTCGAACGGCGCTGGCCAGGAATGCCCTTTGAGATTCGAGAGGTTGCTGTTCAAGGAAGCACTGCTGTAATCGAAGTCTCCAGAGCGCTCATCGAGTTAGATGCCATTGATGACGTGGATGTCATTATCGTTACTCGTGGTGGTGGGTCATTTGAAGATCTCCTGCCATTCTCTGATGAGTCGTTGATACGTTTAGTGGCATCGCTCACTACCCCTATTGTCAGCGCAATTGGACACGAACAAGATGCACCGTTACTTGATCTCGTTGCTGACTTACGCGCTTCAACCCCCACTGATGCAGCAAAAAGAGTTGTCCCAAGTTTGATAGAAGAGAGAGAACATATTCTCCAGCTATCAAATCGTCTTGAGAAAAGAATGTTCTCAATAATTGAGCTAGAAATTTCACGGTTATCCGCACTCTTATCTAGGCCAGTTATTAAGGAGCCACTGACAATTGTCAACAACAAAGCAGAAGAAATTAAAGTTCTCTGCAGCGATGGCCGGAAGGCGCTCTCATCCCGACTTCGTGAAGAGAAGATTGAAGTTCGAGAAATAAAAGCTCGGATTGCCGCGCTCTCTCCCCTATCCACGCTTAAGCGTGGTTATGCCGTCGTCCAAAAAAAGGGAAAGGTGCTCCTTGACGCCAAGGATGTTGCACTTTCCGAGAGGCTCGATGTTGTTTTATCAAAGGGTGAGATAGCAGTAGAAGTTGTCACGGCCCAGCGAAGTAAGAAATCGAAGGAGAAATAAATGGCCGAGAAGAAAAAGCCAACGTATGAGCAAGCTCGAGATGAGCTTTCCAAGATTGTCGCCAAGCTCGAAGCTGGAGGGGCCTCACTCGAGGATTCGATAGCGCTCTGGGAACGCGGCGAAGAGCTTGCAAAAATCTGCAATCAATGGCTGGAGTCAGCAAAAGAACGGCTTGATAAGGGAGATAAATGAGATGTGCGCCATAAGCACATTTAATTCCCCAGGCGTATTCTTTTAACTATGAATCCAGATTTTGCCTACGAAGATCTCCTACCACTTGGCCATGATGAAACCGAGTATCGGCTCATCACGAAAGAGGGAGTAACTACGAGTCAAGCCGCTGGTCGAACTTTTATTTCAGTAACTCAAGAGGCGCTTCGTAAACTGACCGAAGAAGCGGTTCATGATATTCAGCATTACTTACGGAGTTCGCACTTGCAACAGCTTCGAAACATTATTGATGATCCCGAGGCATCGCCAAATGATCGCTTTGTGGCCTTGGATTTATTAAAGAATGCAAATATTGCAGCCGGTGGAATTCTTCCGATGTGCCAAGACACTGGAACGATGTTGGTGATGGGAAAACGTGGCCAGCAGGTTTTAACGGAAGGTCGCGATGAAGTGGGTATAGCTCACGGAATTTACGATGCATATACGCGATTAAATCTTAGATATAGCCAGATGGCCCCCCTCACAATGTGGGATGAAAAGAACACTGGTACCAATTTACCCGCGCAAATAGAAATTGCAGTTGATACCAAGCACCATGATCAATATCAACTTCTCTACATTGCTAAAGGTGGCGGTAGCGCCAATAAGAGTTTTCTCTACCAAGAGACGAGAGCGATTCTCAATCCCCAATCACTAATGAAGTGGCTTGAAGAGAAACTTGTTTCGATAGGAACATCAGCATGTCCGCCCTACCACTTAGCAATTGTGATTGGTGGAACGAGCGCTGAGCACACCCTCAAGACTGCAAAACTTGCCAGCACTCGATATCTTGATTCACTTCCCCTTCGTGGTGATGTTGCAACCGCTCATGGGTTTCGGGATATCGAGCTTGAGGCACAAGTTCTCGAATTAACTCGAAATATTGGAATTGGCGCGCAATTTGGGGGTAAATACTTCTGCCACGACGTTCGCGTAATTCGCCTTCCTCGCCATGGCGCCTCCTTGCCGATAGCCATTGCAGTTTCCTGTTCTGCCGATCGACAAGCGCTCGCAAAGATAACTGCTGAGGGAATTTTTCTTGAGAAATTAGAGCGTGATCCCGCTCGCTTCCTTCCTGAAACCACCGCAACACAACTCCATGACGATGTGGTCTCTGTTGACCTCAATCGCCCCATGGATGAAATCCGGGAGCAGCTTGGCAAATACCAGGTAAAAACCCGCCTTTCCTTGACTGGTACCTTGATAGTTGCCCGTGATTTAGCCCATGCCAAAATCAAAGAACGACTTGATAAGGGCGAAGAGCTCCCTCATTACTTTAAGAAATATGCTGTCTACTATGCAGGTCCATCAAAAACGCCAGAAGGGTACGTCTCGGGTTCATTTGGCCCAACGACAGCAGGCCGAATGGATTCCTATGTTGAACAATTCCAACAAGCTGGCGGCTCGCTCATCATGCTCGCTAAGGGAAATCGTTCGGCTGCGGTAACGAACTCTTGTAAAAAATTTGGTGGCTTCTATCTTGGTTCTATTGGTGGCCCCGCTGCCCGACTTGCACAAGATTGCATCAAAAAAGTCGAGGTATTTGATTATTCAGAGTTAGGAATGGAAGCAGTATGGAAAATTGAGGTTGAAGATTTTCCAGCTTTTATCGTAGTGGATGATAAAGGTAATGACTTCTTTGCAGAACGCGAAAAATTGGTAACAATTGGTAAGAGGCCGAATTAAATAAAGGCCGAGAAATTTCCGTGAAAAGTTTTTAGTACATCCGTTTTCGATAAAAGGTATTCAGTGCTTTACATGGAGTGCCATAACGGACGTCAATGTACTTCAATCCCCACATAATTTGCGTCACTGGATTTTTTCTCCAGTCGCTACCAATTGATTCATATTTTGTTGCGGGATAGGCCTGTGGAATTCCATGTGCTCCAGTGCGTTTGTTATGCGATGTGTAAGTCCATTGACTCTCTTTGATCCATAACTTATCGAGACACTTCCACTGCGCACCGGTCCAACCATAATTTTCCTCCGCTAACAGCTCTCCAACATAGCGCGCGCCATTTCGAGTCTTAGCTTTCTGCACCAAAAAGGCTGTTCGCGCAACTGAAGCGAGATTAAGTGCAGTGAGCTTGCCGACCGTTAACACTTCGGTGGCAACCAACAAATGGCTCTCAGGAGTTGGTTCAACCGAGATCGGTTCACTTGGGGTCACCACCGCGAGCGAACTCTCATTGGTGGGCACGGGGATCGGGGTGTTGACCTCGGCGCCTTGAGCAACTGTTGGAGTTAAGGCGAGAATCAGCGCGAGCGCGCCATTAATCGGAAACCTACTCTCCCACAAAGAGATGGATCTACTTCGACCTGCTTGACCTGCTCGTCTCATCCGCAACTGCCCTCCCTTCATCCTGGGTAGCAAACCGCTTCCCGCTTCCTCTTTCTTACCCGTTCTCACCGTTTTCATTTCCTGCACCCGTCTGGTCCAGCCCGAAAAGGCTGGTTCAGAGGCGAGGGGGGAGGCTTCAAGGATGCCAAAGGAGGTGGGGTCTTGGCCAAACCAAACCCCATTTTTACTCTGAGAATTTTGCCCTGTGGATAACGTTTCCGCAGGTCAGAGCGGTATTAGAAAAAATTGTGGGATTGCCCACCCTTCTTGACCCCTGCCATAGCCACCATCTGAGTTCTCCGCATGCCCCCAGGAGGAAGTGGAGGCTGCGCTCAGCGACCCACCAGCACATCGAGGGAGAGATTCTTTGGAGGGTTCAGTCGTCCCCGATAGAGCCAAGCGATGGTCGAGACCCCGATCACAGTGACGCTCCCTGAGAACCCAATCGCAATTCGAGCACCACAGTGCTCGGTAATCCATCCCAGAAGGGGAGCGCTTCCTGGGGCAAAGCCCATCCACATCGCGAGGTAGATACCAATTACTCGGCCACGGATTTCAGGTGCCGAACTGAGTTGGATGGTCGTGTTTGATGCCACTGCAGTGGTGAGCATGCCAAACCCATAAATGGGCAGCGCCATTGCGTATAGCAAGTACGTGGGCATGAATGCCGAGAGAATGATTGCGCAACCAGTAAAGATTGCGAACTTTATAACTCGCGCTAAACCAGGTGCGTGCTCTTTCTTCGTCGCAATCAATGTGGCGCTCAATGAACCTAACGCAATCACGCTTCCCAATAAACCAAACTCTCCTGCATGTAATCCAAACGCTTTCGTAGCCATAATTGCGCTAAAAAGTTCTGGGTTAACTCCAAATGTCGCAAAGAAAAAGATGATAAGCATCATGGCCATCAAATCAGGGCGAGCACGAATGTATTTGATTGCTTCAGAAAATAGCGCGCCAGTCCGTGGCGCTTTTCGATACAGCTCATCATGATCAATCATTAGCACTGCAGCTATAACGGCGAGAAAAGAGATAGAATTTAAAAGAAATGAAGGACCGGTATCGAATGCTTCAATCATAAAACCAGAGAGTGCCGGACCAATTAATCGTGCGGTATTGAAATTAACAGAATTAAGCGCCACTGAATTTGGGATATCTTCCTCTGGAACCAACTCTGGCAAAAAGGAATGTCGTACTGGTCCATCAACTGCTGAAGTGATACCCAACGCTAACGCTATTAATAAAACGTGCCACAGTTGAACTCGATGTGTGACGACGAGCAAGCCAAGAGTGCCAGCCCAAAGAAATCCAGAAAAACTGGTAAAAGCCAGCAACTTTGGCTTAGAAATTCGATCTGCGAGCGTGCCGCCAAAGAAAGAGAATAAGGATGGTGCGGATTGGAGCGCGACGACAACCCCTAACCAGAGAGCATTATCTGTTATTTCTAGTACCAACCAGTTCTGAGCGATTCGCTGAACCCAGGTTCCGGTATTATTGAGCGTGGTCGAGATGTAGTAGATGCGAAAATTGCGATGACGAAAGGACCGAAATGAACCAGTATCTTTCATCGCACGATTACCAACCACATCATCTCACCGGATCATCTCTCAGAATTTAGGCTCTAACGTCGCTAAATCAACTTTAGGGTTCTAGACTAGAACCATGCGCTCATTAAGGGAACTATCCGATCGACAAATCATTCGGATTGCCCTGATTCTCTGGGCGCTGATTGCCATTAGTTCGCTCATCACAAACACTTTTGATTTCACCTGGAGCGCGATTATCGCAATCGCACTTGGCGGATATGGATTACGAGTTATACGAAAACGAGAGAAGAACTAGCCCTCAATCTGATCGGCAATTCCCCGTAATACCTTTCCAAGACGCTCAGCATCATGGGGTGATGGGTGGCGGCCATGGCGTAAACCATTACCAACGCGATCGAGAATCTTGATTGCATCTTCAATAATCGCAGCGAGGTCATCTGGATTAATACGCGCACCTGCAGCAAGAGATGGCGGAGCCTCAACAATCGTTACCGAAAGCGCTTGGGGACCACGACGACCATCAGCCACGCCAAACTCCAATTTTGTTCCCGGCTTAACCGTTGTCACTCCAGATGGAAGAGAGGTAGCAGGGAGGAACACATCTTCGCCCTCATCAGAGGAGATGAAACCAAAACCTTTCTCCAGGCTGAACCATTTAACGCGTCCAGTTGGCATCGCTCACTCCCCGCTCTTAGTTTCTGACTTTCTATCTCGCGCTCTCAGCTCCATACTTTTTATGATGGCTTGGAAAGCAGACCTTTATTTTATCGCGTGTGGAGCCATCCTCGCTCCGTAATTTCTGGCGTAAAACGCGGTGTAGCTCAGTAACTATCTGGTGATTAGTGGACTAATGCCTCAGAGTGTGCGCCGCAGCCATAGTTCACTGCAACTACATGGCCATCTGCCGGCGATATCCCATTGGCGCAGACGCCAAACGCATTTCGTAGCGAACCTGCAATGGGCAGAAAGAAAGCGCATGAAGCGCACGCCTTCGGAGCGCTCTTTGCAAACTCTGCATCGGGTCCATACTCGCCAGCGATCCATCGATCGCTAGCCATATCCCGGCCGATAGGCGAAAGGATCCGCACTCGCCCTAAGCCAAGTTCCCATAATTGAGTTGCATCGAGCTCTTCATCAGCGGGGAGCGCCGCATAACCTGGGACCAATCTCGCATCATCTGCGCTTGTTGGTACCACCGTTCCTGGAAGTACATCTTCAGGAAGAACGCGCTCGTGATAGGGAATCCACTGTGGTGGCAGAAGGGCATCTGGCCCTGGAAGTAAGACAACATCGCAGACTGTTGGCTGGGAACTCTCATCGACAAAGGCGAGCGTTACCGCCCAGCGCCAATCTTGATATCCAGTAAGTGAAGTTTCGAAGAAATGAGTTTCATACTGCTCATCGGAGCGCTCAACCCCAGAGTGAGCTCCTACTTTTTCACTATCAAAACGGAGATTGCCGACTGAACTCTCAGCCTCAGACAAAGCGGCTTCGCGAGCAATTGATTCTGATGATTCGAAGAACCCAGAATCTGTTTCGCGAAGCCCCTTGCTTGAGCGTGTCATACTCGAAAGAGTACCAACTCTTGAAACTATTAGAAGTCCATATCTCCGCCGCCAGGAGCTGCAGGAGCTGCGCTCTTTGGCTCTGGCTTTTCGGCGATAACAGCTTCAGTGGTAAGGAAGAGCGCTGCAATTGATGCGGCGTTCTGGAGCGCTGAGCGAGTGACTTTCGCTGGATCGATAATGCCAGCTTTGATCATGTCAACGTATTCACCAGTTGCCGCATTGAGACCAAAGCCAGCTTCAAGATGCCGTACCTTCTCTACAACGACGCCGCCTTCGAGGCCAGCATTAATCGCGATTTGCTTTAGCGGCGCTTCGACTGCAAGTTCAACAATCTTTGCTCCTGTTGCTTCATCGCCCTCCAACTTTAATTTTGCAAATGCAAGCTTTGCGGCCTGGAGTAGCGCTACGCCACCACCAGCAACAATTCCCTCTTCTACCGCAGCTTTTGCATTTCGTACAGCATCTTCAATGCGGTGCTTGCGCTCCTTGAGTTCAACTTCGGTAGCCGCCCCAGCCTTAATAACGGCAACGCCACCAGCTAATTTGGCAAGGCGCTCTTGGAGCTTTTCGCGATCATAATCAGAATCGCTCTTTTCGATTTCAGCGCGAATTTGATTTACCCGACCTTGAATCTGCTCTTTATCGCCAGAGCCCTCAACGATAGTTGTCTCATCCTTAGTGATGACTACCTTGCGAGCACGACCGAGAAGATCAATTGTCGTGGCATCAAGCTTCAAACCGACCTCTTCTGAGATCACTTGCGCGCCAGTAAGAATTGCAATGTCTTGGAGCATGGCTTTACGGCGATCGCCAAAGCCTGGAGCTTTAACCGCTGCCGAGCGGAAAGTTCCACGAATCTTATTAACTACAAGCGTTGCAAGAGCTTCGCCTTCAATATCTTCAGCGATGATTGCAAGAGGCTTACCCGATTGCATTACTTTCTCAAGAATTGGAAGTAAATCCTTGATATTCGAGATCTTGGAATTTGCAATCAGGATATATGGATCTTCAAGAACTGCTTCCATGCGATCTGTATCAGTAACCATGTATGGGGAGATGTATCCCTTATCGAAGCGCATACCCTCGGTGAGCTCTAATTCAAGTCCGAAAGTGTTGCTCTCTTCGACGGTGATAACACCTTCCTTGCCTACTTTATCCATTGCCTCCGCAATTTTTTCACCAATGGTGATATCTGCTGCAGAGATTGAGGCTGTGGCAGCAATCTGCTCTTTGGTCTCAACATCCTTTGCCATCTTGCCAAGTTCCTCTGCAACTGCAGAGACTGCTTTTTCAATTCCACGCTTAAGCGCCATTGGGTTGGAACCGGCAGCAACGTTACGAAGTCCCTCCCGAACTAACGCTTGAGCCAAAACCGTTGCAGTGGTAGTGCCATCACCAGCAACATCATCGGTTTTCTTTGCAACTTCTTTTACTAACTCTGCGCCAATTTTCTCGTAAGGATCATCAAGTTCAATTTCTTTCGCGATGGATACGCCATCGTTAGTAATAGTGGGAGCGCCCCACTTCTTCTCAAGAACAACATTTCGTCCGCGAGGTCCAAGAGTCACTTTGACCGCATCGGCGAGCGCATTCATTCCGCGCTCAAGGCCGCGTCGAGCCTCTTCATTAAAAGCAATCATCTTTGCCACGGTAAGTCTCCTTCTAGATAGTTACGTGGGTGCTGTCTGAGCTCGAACCAGCGAGAGCTAGTCGGACCGAGGCAGCGCTTCGGTGGGTTATCACTCTCAACCCGAGAGTGCTAACGCATAATCTACGGCAGGAGATGGGGGCTATCAAACCGAAGGGATTAGACCGCTGACCAGGATAAGGAGCGGCAGAGGGAGGCGGTGAACGGGTCTAGAGCTTTGAGCCGGTGGTGCGGGAGTTGCGAAGTCGACGGAGCCTACGAACGAGGGTTGGGTAAGCGACTTCCGCTTCGGGGCGATCGAGCAAGGCATTGAGAAGTTGGTAGTACCGGGGCGAACTCATCGAAAAGAGCTCTCGAATAGCCCCTTCTTTTGAACCTGGATAGCGCCACCACTGCCGCTCAAACTCCAAGATTGCCAACTCCTGGTCGGAGAGAGGTGAGTGCGCAGCCCCGGCGGCCGCGGCAAAAACCTGCTCTCCCATGCCCCTATCCTAGGGCGAAATTACATGGTTGTCATTTACTCCCAGGGCTCGTGCGGCGGGGGTCATGAAGGCCTACTGGTTTAACTGGTTTAACTGGTTTAACTGGTTTAACTGGTTTAACTGGTTCAACTGGTTTAACTGGTTCAACTGGTTCAACTGGTTCAGTGATCTCGATAATAGCGATTAAAGAGTATTTAAAATCATTTCAATATCAGCGGGACGAGTCCAAGGGTTAACAATTGCAAAGCGAAGTATCGATTCTCCATTGTGGGCAGATGGCGTCACAAAACCAATCTGATCGGCCAACAACTTATCGCTCCACTGCACATAATCCGCGCGCTCCCATCCTTTTTTCTTGAAGGCAACTATGGAGAGTGTGGGTTCACAGATTAATTCAAGATCAGCCCGCGCTTTAATTAAACTTGCAGCTTCTTGAGCCAAATTTAATGAGTGTTCAATTGCTCTCTGATACTCCAATGAACCATTTGCAGCGAGTGAGAACCAAAATGGTAAACCTCGAGGCCTTCGAGTTAGTTGGATTGCATAGTCTGATGGATTAAGTAGCCCATCATCTTCCAGAGGATCTAGGTAAGGAGCGCGCTGAGTGTGCGCAGCCTTCCCAATGCGCGCATCTCTATAAATTAAAGCACATGCGTCAAAGGGTGCAAATAACCATTTGTGAGGATCAACAACAAGTGAATCTGCCTCTTCCACTCCTTGAAAAAGTGAGCGAGTAGAAGGCGATGCTAGCGCTGCCAATCCATATGCGCCATCGACATGAAACCAGATATCTAAATCTGCAGCGCACTGTGCAAGACCTTGTAAATCATCAATGATTCCTAAGTTTGTCGTACCTGCAGTTCCTACTAAAGCAAAAACTTTCGTTAGCGGATTATTTCCTTCTAACTTAACAATCAGTTCTTTAGCGCGGGCTCCTTGGAGTACTCCAAATGCATCTGTAGGAATTTTCAAAATATCAACATCCATAACATCTGCTGCCGAAGCTATTGATGAATGCGCCTCTTCACTGCAGGCAATAGTCCAGCGATACTCCTTTGAAACATCACGCCTGGCCCAATATCGAGCCGCAACAAGTGCAGAGAGATTTCCAATCGTGCCACCCTGAACAAAAGTGCCACCAGCAGTTTCTGGTAATCCAGCTAAATCAGATATCCATTTTAGCGCCTGATTTTCGGCGTATACAGCGCCAGCTCCTTCCGTCCATGAGCCGCCATATAGCGAACTTGCAGCAACTACTAAATCAAAAAGGCTGGCATATTCACTTGGCGCCGCTGGAATAAATGCCAAGTTCCGCGGATGGTCGGTAGATATGCACGAAGTTGCCAGTACATCTTTGAAAATCCGTAACGCTTCATGCCCACCCAAACCTTTGGGCGTGATTGTCTGCCCTACTAATTTATTTAACTCTATAGGCGAGCGAGGGTGATCAAGTGGGGGATCTTTTCGCAAGCGCTCGAGACTGTACTCAAGTATTTCTTGCGCTAGAGAGTTAACCTCGTCATTGAATTCATGCACTGCAAAATTCTCTCACGAAAAATCCAAAAGTTACTTAACTCTCTGACTTCGCCTCGAAATAATCCTTGCGTTTTGCGCTCCGCACGATATTTCGAAGCATCGTTGGAAATACAAATGCATGGAAAGGTTTAACAAGATACCAATACAAAGTGCCACCTAGCCCACGTGGCAGAAAAATTGCTTCCTGGGTAATTTCAATTTGGTTTCCCTCTGGGATACGGCGGAGCCTAAATTCAAGCCATGCTTTCCCAGGGAGAATCATTTCAGCATAGAGTCGAAGGTGATCTTCGCGTTCGAGGGATTCAACGCGCCAAAAATCTAAGCTATCGCCAAGGCGTAAATGCTTTGGATCTCGTCGCCCCCGCCGCAAACCAACTCCACCAATTAATCGATCCAGTAATCCGCGCAAGAACCATAAGAAATCAGAGCCATACCACCCGGTATCACCACCGATTTCTTCAATCGTCTCCCATGCGCTGGCAAGGGATGCGTCGGTGCGCGCACTTCGCGAATCTTTATACGTGACTTCACCGGCCCACGAGGGATCAGATTGCGCTTTCTGCCAAGGATGTGCCGGAAGCGTGGCATCAGACCAACGTGTTCTCACCTTATTTTCATTGACGCGAGCGAGCGCCAATTCCATTGCTTGCTCAACTCCCATTAATCCTTGTGGTGGTCGTGGAATAACTGCGTCAATACTCTTTTCTGGATCGGCTACGACTTCACTTATTAATGAATGCACTAACGGTCGAGCAAGAGCTGATGGCAATGGAGTTACTAAACCAATCCACAAACTAGCAAGTCGCGGAGTCAATACTGGAATTTTCACGATGATACGCTTTCGTAACCCAGAAACTTTGGCGAAAATTTGCATCATCTCGGAATATTTCATGACATCAGGTCCGCCAATATCAAATACACCTGAAATTGGTCTTTCCAGCTGCGCAGCATTTACGAGGTACCAGAGGATGTCTCTAATTCCTATTGGATGAGTGAGGTTAGAAATCCATTTTGGTGTTGTCATGATTGGAAGACGATGAGTGAGATGTCGAACCATTTCAAATGAGGCGGAGCCGGCACCAATGATGATGCCTGCTCGTAACTCCATCGTCGGTACTCCAGTCGCTGCAAGTTCGGTTCCTACCTGAGCGCGCGATGCCAGATGTTGACTTGCTTTTTTGTCATTGGCGATTCCACCTAAATAGACAATCTGCTTTACATCAGCCTCTTTAGCGGCGCGAGCAAAGTTGGCAGCCATCTGCTGTTCAATCTCATCAAACTTCTTTCCCATATTTAACGAGTGAAGTAAGTAGAAGGCGGTGTGAATTCCCATAAGCGCTTTGCGAAGACTCTCAAAATCATTGGCATTTCCAACTGCCACATCAACCTTTGTGGACCATGGTTGGTCTTTGATTTTCCCTTTATCTCGGATAAAAATCCGCACTGGAATTTCTGCAGTGAGCAGGGATTCCACCAATCGCCCACCTACATAGCCAGTCGCGCCAGTAACAAGGACCTGCCGATGCGAACTCATACCTGAGACTCTAGACTTGACCTTTCACTTCCGCATGTGGAGGGTGAAAGAAACCCAGAGGGTTTAAGGAGAATCGGTGAAACGTCCGGCAGTAGTAATCCTTGGCGCAGGCTTTGGTGGCCTTACTGCTGCTCGTGCTCTGGCAAAGAAGGTCGATGTCACTTTGATTGACAGACATAATTATCAGACCTTTCTCCCTCTTCTCTATCAAGTGTCTACTGCGGGCCTCGCCGCAGATCACATCGCACATCCAGTTCGCGCTTCGCTACGTGGACTGCCGGTGCAATTTCGAATGGGTTCCCCAATTGCAATTAATCATGCTCAAAAAACTGTCATTCTCGATAGTGGCGAAGAATTTCCATTTGATCACTTAATTATTGCCTTGGGTTCAGCAACTTCAGATTTTGGAATCCCCGGAGTGAAAGAACACTCCCTAGGTATGAAAAGTATTCAGGAAGCGCTATTAATTCGTGGGGAAATAATGAGACGCTTCGAGGATCTCTGCCGTTTTTCAGATGAGACTCGACTAGGAATTTCAGTCGTGGGTGGTGGTCCGACTGGTGTTGAAATGGCAGGCGCTATTGCCGAGTTAATTCGCGGGCCGTTGAAAGGTGATCAAGCAGTGGCCGCCAGCCATATGGATATTCGAATTATTGAAGCAGGACCGCGCCTACTGCCATCTTTTAGTCAATCACTCTCTGACCGAACAGCGAAAGATTTGAAACGTTTGGGTGTAGAGGTAATTCTGAACAAATCGGTGAAATCTGTAGCACCACGTCACATTGAATTCACAAATGGCGAAGTGGTTGCATCAGAAATTTCAATTTGGGCGGCGGGCGTACAAGGTGAACCGACAATTGAAAAATTAAATCTCCCAATCTCCCGAAAGCGAATCGATTGCCTTGACACTCTCCAAGTAAAGAGCCATCCCAATATTTGGGCTATTGGCGATAATGCTGGCGTAGTTGATAAGAATGGAAATCTTTACCCGATGGTTGCACCTGTTGCGATGCAGCAAGCACGCCATGTTGCAAAGCAAATATTCGCACTCAGCGAAGGGCGCGCCCTGCAACCGTTCCGCTACAAAGATAAAGGTTCGATGGCCACGATTGGGCGCCATAAAGCTGTTGTTGAAGTGGGTCCAATTCGGATAGCAGGCATTCCGGCATGGTATGCCTGGCTCTGGTTACACCTTATTTACCTCCTCGGTGGGCGTAACAAAATTGGCACAATGGCTGATTGGACCTGGAATTATTTAACCTACGATCGCGGCAATCGCCACATCATGGATGGAAATTAGATTTTTGCAACAGCTTCGTTTAGTTGGTTTAAATGATCTTTCATATGGGTCCGCGTCTTCTTAATCAAGGCAATGATTGGGTATTCGCCTACAGCTGAATTTTTTCCTTTGCGTTCCCACTCGTCTGGAGTGAAATTACTCATAATGTTGTAGAAAGATTCACGTAGCGCTTGCACAAGAAGTAATGATTTTTCGACATCCCTTTTATCATATTTAAGTTTTACTGGGTAAACCTCTTCATCAAAGAAATCTGTCTGTGGAATTTCTTCGGTAAGAATCTTTAGATAACGAATATAGAAATTAGCTTCAGAATCCGCCAGGTGATGGATGATATTTGCTGGAGACCATTCATCATTTGATGGTGACTTATTTAATTTTTCGCTCGGAATAGCCTTGGCGGCAGCAATAAAATTATCTGTTACCTCTTTATATTCTTTTAACAACTCTGCTGACATAAGCGTTTTCGATCCCTCTCGCTGGCTACAGTTTCGAGCATAGCGTATCTAAATCTTTTGAATGGCGAGAGATTACTTCTGCGGCTACCTCTTCCAAAGCAGTTATCGTCTCTGGGCGGGCATCGTCAATAGCCGAGCGCATGCCTGACATAAGAGGTTGAATTCGGAAGTAATGGCCTTTGCGAAGAATGTGGCTAAGTTGCCAATCAATCGCATGATTCCCGGCTTGAGAAGTTATGTCGAGAATAGGCCGTGCCCAGTTTGCTAGACCCCAGTGGCGGACTTCTTCATACTCAAGTTCACGAGCCACTGCTCCAGTACCAATTGAGATAATCGTCATTTCATCTTCGTCATAACCAATAGACATCGCATG
>Ga0214923_10002547_pt1 | contig 24025 bp, 9 predicted proteins | sample LL1510_MetaG_FD_177993 | JGI IMG/M metagenome (GOLD analysis project Ga0214923, IMG submission 177993) | Freshwater microbial communities from Lake Lanier, Atlanta, Georgia, United States - LL-1510 | ecosystem: Environmental > Aquatic > Freshwater > Lake | place: USA: Georgia | collected 2015-10-15
CCGATCTCTGATTACCAGAGGGCTTGCAGAGATGACCCGCTTGGGTGTTTGTTTGGGTGCGCGTTTGGAAACCTTTATGGGCTTGGCAGGCATTGGTGATCTGGTGTTAACGTGCACAGACAATCAATCACGAAACCGCCGTTTTGGGATACAAATTGGCCAAGGGATTGGTTTAGACGTTGCTGAGCGTCATATCGGACAGGTCGTTGAAGGCATCCATACTGCGGCTCAAATCTGTGCCTTGGCTACTAAATACAAGGTTGAGATGCCTATTTGCGAGGCTGTGAATGCGGTATTATTACGAAAAATCAATGCCAATGATGCGGTAGAACAGTTAATGAGTCGACCTCCCAAAGAGGAGTAGTTGTCAAACATCGATTAACTCGATGTCCTTGCTGGATATAGGCTCTTGAAGGAATAGTTCCCCTACCCGTTGAAAACGGCTCATGGAGTCGGTAACCAAATACTGGGTTAATTTTTGCGAGGAATCCGCATTTAATAGGTTTTCTTTGGTTAACCATTGCTTTAATGCCAGTGCCGTCGCCTCTGCTGAATCAACAATTGAGACGTTCGTTGGCAACAACGTCCTTAATAAAGGCTTAAAGACGGGAAAATGAGTGCATCCCAGCAACAGCGTATCCACATTTACAAAATCAGCCAGGTAATGTTCTAAAGTGACCCGAGCAATCACATTATCAACCATCCCCTCTTCAGCCAGTGCTACCAATAAGCTGCAAGCACGCGCACTGATCTGTGCTGCGGGAAGTTGTTGTAAAATGACGCGTTGGTAGGCTTCTGCAGCAATCGTGGTTTCAGTAGCCAATACCGCAATCCGATGATTTTTGGTGGCGGCAACGGCCGCACCGGCTCCGGGTGCAACCACCCCTAAGATGGGAATTTCAGGCAGCATGGTTTGTAAATAAGGAAGCGCCGCCGTCGTTGCCGTGTTGCAGGCAATCACCAAGGCTTTAATTTGCCGCTCTACCAGCACACGCGCCATTTGTGCCGCATAATGCTGGATGGTCTTTGGACTTTTGGTACCATAAGGCAGACGGGCCGTATCCCCCAGGTAAATAAAAAATTCCTGAGGTAATGCCCGTTTTAATGAACGCAATACGGTTAAACCGCCCATTCCAGAATCAAAAACCCCAATGGATAATTGATTTTTAGTCATGGCTGTCTCGTCGGGGTGGGGGTCGTTACAGCAGGAACCACCTCTTCAGTGCGCCCGCTTTGCATCTCCTTACGGAATTTGCTCGTTACCTTCGCGTGGCTACTTAAAGTCAGCCGGGACTTTTCACCAAGCAGGTCAGAAGGGGGGTATGAAGAAAACAAGCGACTCACACGATTACTGTAAGGTGGGACTTGTTTTGCACTATCAGAGCCATTAACAATTTGCACCTCTGATCCCAATTGCCCCTGCTGTCTTAACAAGTACAAAGCAGCTGCAACTTTCTCACAAAGTTCAGGATTTTTACCTTTTACCGTCACAACTCCCTTATTCGCTTTAGCATCGTATCTTAATGCGGCTAAAATGGCCGTTTGAACAGCGATCTCCTCGCGCTGCTCGGACGATAATTTAGCTAAATCAGCTGGTGGTGTTCTTGTTCGTGTGTTTTCACCCTCTTTTGTAATGACGGCTTTTACTGTCCCTGTCCCTATTTCAAAATCTTTACTTGAATAAATAACCTCGTCAGACTCCAATACAACTTGCCGGGTCTTCCCTGCTGTGCTATCGACTTGAACCGCTGGCGCACCTGGTGATGAACTGCTGAATTCCTTATCAAATGAAGACTGACTAATTACTTTTGTTGTAAAGCCAGTGATACCATCGTCGGGCAAGCAAGCATTGGACTTGGGCATTATGCCTACCTTTTCATTGCATTCGTTAAATCGAACCTTCGTTGCATTGTATCCTGTGGTTAATTCTTCTAAGGGTGTCTCATAAATAGTTCGACGATCGTTGCCAACTCCTTGCTCCCAGCAATCCTCTGTAAAAGACTCTTGAAGGGCTGTCATGTCACGAAGCGCTCTAGTCATCTTGTCCATTAAGAGCTTCGCATCTTGCTCCATATGCTTCTTATTTTCAGGAGCTTTAGTAAGATCTAGATCACCCATTATTTTCGTCAATAGAGCATCGAGTTGCGCTTTAGCAACTTCAAAATGGCTTTGGTAAGCGAGGACTTTTAACCTGGTTAATTCCCTTTGAGCCTCCATTCGCTTTCTATTTAGGTCTGGTTCATTTTCGCCCAAGGCTTGAAGTAATTGAAAGGCTTTTTCCATCATTACGGATTTTTCATTTGCTGTGATAATTTTTTGAGAAATTGTTTCTGGCTTTGCTGGATCGTTTGGTTCCTTCGCTATTTTTATAACTTCATTGGAATTTTTAGTCACCATCTTATTTAATTCAGCCATTATTTTTGGGCTTATATTTGTTTTTAATACCTCTTTTCCGCGTTTGAACTGATCATATTTTTCATGCAATTCTCCAGTAATGTTCTGAGGAAACTCCGGATAGTTGGCTAATTCATCCCTCAACTTCGCATAACTTGCCTCTATTTTCTTTTCTTCTGTGGTAATCGCGTCTAAAACCACTTGCGCATTATCCATTTTCTTTTTACGATCGGTTGGAGACATCGGTGCTTGAAAATTTTCTAATTCCTTCCCTATCCTGTCTTTAGATTCACCTAGTTTTTTTTGATAGTTGTCGATCTCCTTAGAAATAGATTGTATTAGTGAGGATCCAACTTGATTTTTAAGTCGCTTACAAAAATCATCGGTAATCAGCGCTATTGGAATCTGTTTAAACTGTTCTTGGACGATCTTAATTAAATCATTTGTTGTTTTTTCAAGAATGTTTTGTTTTAATTCTGAAGTAGAAGTCAACATCACATGATATAATGCCGCCTGTGTCCGAAGGGCAAGCAGTGCGCTATTCGGGTCAGGATACTGTTCACCGTCTGGATAACCCAACAATTTACCAAAAGCTTCTATTGCCGTCTTAAAACTATCTGCGGTCTCAGCCTTCGCAATGGCTTCTAAACCCGAGGCTAACTCATTTTTCTTTTTTGAAGTAAGCGATTTGTTAGATTGCTCAATAAATTTATCAAAAAGTTGTTTATAATCAGCCATCGTTTACTCCTAAAAATCAAATAACTCAAGTAACTCAAGTATATATTCCAACACTTAACACTTTATTAAATTGTCGCTCGCTCTTTTGAATGGTTATTTTGTAGACGGATCTCGTTTTTTAGGGAGGGATCCTTCGACAATAATCCAAAAACAACCGTTTTATTGGTCATTATAGCATCTAAAACGCAAATATTGCCCTTACACTGCGCATCAAGCCAATAAAAAATGTAAATTCTTTTGAAGTTCATTGAGATCAAACTTATTAAGAAACAAGGACATGCTCATCCATGCGCTCACGGCCGCAAGATCTTGAAACGGTGGGGGCAGGTAAACGGGATCCGTTAAAATGCCTTGTTGCTTAAGTTCTATCAGCAATGGCAAGTCATCTAAAACAATTTTGCCGGTAAACAGCAAGGGAATGGCGTCTATTTTATGTTGACTAATGGCAAAACGGATAAAATTGTAAATGAGAAGAAAACCTTTGGCATAAGACAAATCTTTGGTAAAAGGCCCTCCCGTCGGTGTGCTGCCTCTAAAGACGCGCACCGCATTGTTGTAACTGTCTGCTTCACTCAAGCCACAATCAAGCAAATACCGATAAATATCGATGAAATTCGCACCATTTGCTACTTTATCAAGGGCAATGACTCGATTGGTAATTTTACGCAAGCGGCCAGGATAGGAGGATAAACTAACCACCTCCGTCATCACCGCCAAGCCTTCTTGCGTGACAGAGCATGAAGGAGATCCTTTGGAAAGAAAAAAACAATTGGGCTGCAATGAGCCATTTAAGGTGGTCCCTACATGAACCCAACCCTCGTGGACCTCGAGGTATTTCAGATCCCTGTCACTAAACATCGCTTTGTGGCTTAATTTGATGGTGTCTGCACCCGCGGATGCATCGGCGATCATGTCATCTGAGACCATCACGGTGACTTTATTGGGTTGGTGATGAAAAAAAGTACTTAATGCCGCTTGCAATTGTTTTTGGGCCTCTTGTGGGGTATGACGCTTCAGATCTGCTGGTGTTTGTAATTGGACATCCAGTGTCGTCAACACACCAAATAATAAAACACCCAAATCAGATAATCGCGGGCCGCCGGCATAAAAAACATCCTCCGGGCTGCCATACAATTCCATCGCTATTTTAGAAAAATTCGGCGTGCCGCGAACCGCTAGCATTTGTATGGCACTGATGTATTCACTGCATCGCCGTTGAATTAAACGAGTCACCGGCGAATAGTCACCGCATTGATTTTGTGTATCCCGCAAAATCTCGGCAAACTCTTCGGTTTTTTCGGCCACATCAAAGGGCAGCGGTCTTTTGCTGTAATAGTTCTCGTCGACCAACGGCTGCTGCTGTGCTTTGTTCTTAAAAAAATCATCCTTAATGCGGTCATCCCATTTGATGGAATCAAGAATACGAATATTCCGTTGCGCGTCGATTAAACGCTGCGAAATAGCCCGAATGACCTGTAACTCCTTGTTCAGTGTTGACATGCTCAGAGCCCTCGATATGCGTCCTCAATGGGGCGGCATTGTACTGACTTTCGCGTCTTTGTCTTGCTCGGGTAAATCATAAAAATCACTAATATTGGCCGATGACAAGGGGGGATTTACCTTCACAACCGTGCCATTTCGACTAGACATATACTGCTGCTCACCATTGCTATCATACAGATCAGCACAAGACGTCAACAATCCCAATAAACCAACTAACCATCCTATTTTCTTCACCAGATATCCTCTACTTAAATCAAATCTAATTCTCTTAACACCACTTCCATGGCATGGTGATGCCCATTGGATAAGCGGGTCAATGGCAAACGAATTTCCGTATTCATCAATCCCATGCAACTTAGTGCCCACTTAACCGGGATAGGGTTTGATTCTACAAACAGCAACTCATGTAAGGGCATAAGCTTTTCATGGAGCGTCAATACCAGCGCTTTGTCTCCATCAGTGGCGGCATCACAAAGTTTTGCCATCAGGCTCGCCGCTGCATTTGCCGTCACAGAAATCACCCCTTTCGCTCCGTTCAATAACCACTCTGCAGAGGTCAGATCATCCCCACTATAGACATCCAAAAGCCCATGACAGGATGCTAGAATGTCCTTTAACCGTGTTTTTTGGCCGGTTGCTTCTTTTATTCCAATAATATTGGATATATGAGCAAGCCTGGCTACGGTTTCTGGCAAGAGATCACACATGGTTCGACTAGGGACGTTATAAAGAATAATGGGCATGGGACAAGCCGCAGCAATATGGCTATAGTGTTGAAAAAGCCCTTCTTGGGTGGGCTTGATATAAGCAGGCGTCATGATGAGCGCTGCGTGAGCCCCCTCGTGCATGGCCATTTGAGTTAATTCAATGCACTCTTTTGTCGCATTTGCAGCCGTACCGGCAATGACAGGGATACGCTCTTTTGCCGCAGCAATCACCGTTTTGATCACCAACCGCTTTTCATCATGGGATAAGGTGCCTGCCTCGCCTGTAGTACCGGCGGCAACAATGGCATGGGTTCCTGCATCAACATGAAATTCGACCAATTCACGCAAACGCCCCACGTCTATTTTGTCGTCCAAAAACGGCGTGACTAGCGCCACAATACTCCCTCGAAACATAAGTTCTCCAACCTGAGATCGAAAAACTTAATAGTACGTTGAGCGTGTCGATTTCACAAGCACGACATGACGGCCCCTTCTCTTTTTTAGTGCCCTATTCCAGAACCAGGCTGCCTCACCAATGAACTGTTGTCAGTCACATCATGCTCCCGCTTGAAAAAAACAGCGCTAACACGCGGCTGACAGCGTTTTATTTCTTTTGTTAAGACGGCGTTTAATAAAACGTTGGTCTTTGTTCCGCCTAAAAATCCACGAAAAACGCGCACAATCCACAGATGGCTTCTCAGTTGCTTTACAAATTGCAAGCATGGGGCATTCGTGTCTAATGCTACCTTTAGTTGTTTAAGAACAGTCAAGTGAGATTGATTCCTTTGATTGTCCTCCACCAATCGTCCCACCATCCGTAATGCAATTTGTTTTTGCATTTTCAATGAGTAGCGATGATCGGCCCCTAATTGATAAAATAATTCGATGATATCAGCAGGTTGCTTATAACAAATCATTTTATCCGGATATCCTGAATCAAACTCCTGAGAAGGGGATGAGCGATTTTTACTGACATAGTCCTGATAAGCCTTGGTCTTTTTTGCACCCGAATGGATTAAGTGGTTGATGATGGATCGATAATCTTGGCGTACATCCGGTGCGGGTTCTATTTGTGCCAATGCCATTTCCACCGCCACATCCAATGGTGTTTTTCCCTCCGCATTTTTTTTATTGAGATACGATTTGCATGCCTCTATTGTTTCAACATAGCGATAATCACCGAATTTAATCGCGACGTGCAAGGGACTGTCTTCTTTTGAAATACTCCCTTGAGAAGCTTGATAAAATGCGACCGTCTGTTCTAACTCGCCTTCAATCCTCATCCTCTCAGCCAAAGGATATCGACCAGCATTCTTCACAATAGAAGAGATGATTCTACGTTTATCGTCTTCATCCATCGCCGTTACAGCCTCTCGAAATTCTTTAATCGAAAAAAGTACCGCACGAAGACGTGCCTGACGAACCAAGACGGCATGAGTGATCGCAGCAATGCGTGCACGGTCCTTGGGATCCTGTTTATCCAAATGTTTAGCCAATGATTTCACTATTAATTCATCAGGAACAAGGATATGTTTGTAAAATGATTGCCATTTGTATTTACAAAACGTTGCGGACCTTGCCAGGCTCCTAAATGCTTCTCGCTCCCCAGCACTGGTAAACGCCTTATTCCCGCCACCATGGATGAGTTGGCGGCGCGTGGGCCAATAAAAATTCTGCGAATCCATTAAATTAGGAAACCCTATCAAATCACGGGCAGTCACCTCAAAAGCACCCTGTCCATGGAGCCAATTAAATAAGCGAGTATGATAGTGAGACATGATGCTGTCAGATAACATCAAATCATGATCGATTTTAAAGAACACGGCGTGAGGTTTGTTGTCTTTCTTTACAAAGTAAACACCAAAATTGCCTTTGTGCAGATCATCTTCCTCCAGCGTATAAGAGGTCGTTAAAATACTCGCTAACGACGCCAGATCCAGACTCACTTCTTGTTTGTCCGCTTTCTTTAACAGTGATCCAAAAAAAGAAGAAGGCAACGTATTAAAAAAGTAGTAAGGAATTGTTTTAGTGTCTTTGTTATTAAAAGGTTTTAAATCGGAAGAAAAATAATCCCCCTGATACGACTCATGCCTTTCAATCATGTACGTAATATTTTCACAGGCTACGCCGACCACATCCAACTCGGTAGTTCTGACGAGCACTTGTTTTGCCGTTAATTCACGATCGATAAATAGATGGGCCAACTCACTAAATGCCACTTCTAGCACGGATAAGTCGGCGTTGTGATTTTTATTTTCTTTAAAAACAACGCGCATGTTCATGGGCTGATAACGAGCATCAATATGCACGACATGCCCATGCTGTTTAGCATGCTCGCCTGTTCTAACGTCTTCATTTGGATAAAAAAATGGCATTTTTAAGACCCAGTACCTTGGATGACCCATTACTTGGGGTTTAATTGTACAATAATTTACTCTTAAGATCAATAATTTGTCATTTGGCGGTGATTTTCTAGGGTTCATCAATGCGGTAGAGAGTCACATCCCTTATTTTTTATCAATTTCCAAATCCGAATCATTATCTAACTGCCCTTCCTCTGATAAGCGAATTTTTAATCCAACGTTATTTTTAGAATCCGCGTATTCAATCGCATTTTCTTTGCTTATTTTTTTGGCTTTATATAACGAAAATAGGGCAGAATCAAACGTTTGCATGCCATGCTCCGTGCTTTTTTCCATCACTTCTTTAATGTCATCGATTTTTCCTTTTTCAATGAGATCGGAGATATATGGTGTATTGAGTAACAATTCAACAGCAGGAATTCTAAGATTATCAATACCTGGGATCAAACGCAGCGAGATGATGGCACGCAAATTTAAAGACAAATCAAGCAACAACTGCTTTCTGGCCTCTTCTTTGAAAAAATTTATCACCCGCTCCATGGTTTGGTTCGCATTATTTGCATGCAAGGTTGATAAACAAAGATGACCGGTTTCTGCGTAAGAAATAGCATGCTTCATCGTCTGCCGATCACGTAACTCACCAATAAGAATCACCTCTGGCGATTCGCGCATCGCATTTTTCAATGCGTTGGCATAAGACAAGGTATCTATCCCCACTTCACGTTGATCCACAATGGATTTTTTATGTTGATGAACGTATTCAATGGGATCTTCAATCGTTAAAATATGCCCGGTATGGTGTTGGTTGCGGTAATCAATCATGGCAGCAAGGCTTGTTGACTTTCCCGAACCCGTGGCCCCCACCACTAAAACCAACCCCCGCTGCTCCATGATGATCTCACTTAAAATGGGGGGTAAATGCAAGGCTTCAAAGGAAGGAATCACCCCTTTAATGTAGCGCACCACCATGGCAATTTCACCGCGTTGCCTAAATAGATTGATACGATATCGACCCACAGATTCAACCGAAAGCGCCATGTTTAACTCCATGTTGCCTTCAAACTCCCGTTGCTGAGCATCATTCAATATGGACTTGTATATTTCTACCATTTGTTGCGATTTAAGTGGCGATGTACCAATGGGCGCGGTAACCCCTTCCACTTTCATATTTGGTGGGGCGCCGACACTAAAAAAAAGATCAGACGCGCCTTTGTCCACCATGAGCTTAAAAAAGGGAATAATGTCCATTAGCGTCTTGATTGATGGGTTTGTTTTAATTATAGACCAAAGCCATCCTGTTTAAATTTTAATGCTCATGATTGCTTGATCAATGCTTTTGGTTATCTTAACGCTCGCAGTATCTGCTCTAAAGAAACGCCACTGCCCTGTTTTATAGAAGGAATACGCTGGGGGGATCAATAAGAAACAGAATAATACGTTCAGCAGATCAAGCAAAAGTTGCTTATATCCCCGATGTTTTTTTAACACGGGCTCTGCTTGCAAAATCGCACGCTGGCAGTTACCAACACAGGTTTTATTCGCCGCTGCTTCACGAGCTTGACTAAAAAGCGTAGTCACTTCTTTCTTTAAAGTGAAGTAAAGATCAGTAGCTGTTTGAGCAACGTTGATATAGTTTTTATCATCCATTGCTTTTAAGGCATGACTAACTGCTTTTATTTTCAGTCGATTCAAGACCACCATTAATTTTTCTTGAACATCACCTGAAGCAGCTGCTTGCGGCTCCTTCTGTGTTTGCGCCCTCTTCAGTCCATCGAACCACTCTTGGCGGTCCGCTTTGGATAATAAACGATGGTGCAATAAGCCATTAAAACGCTGAAAATCAGAAACCTTCTCCATGGCAGTCAGCACCAACTCTTTTGTCAACCAAGGCCAATCGCCTATTGTGCCATCATAATTTTTTTTCTTAAACAAAATAGCAGCGATGCTGGGCGTTGTTTGGGGATGAGCCAATAACGCATTAATTGATGCGGCATCCTCAATATGGGTAGCTAATTGATTCACCATGGTGAGATCACACACATGTTCAGAACGAATAAAATCGAGGAGTTGTTGAGAGTTTAGAAGTCTTAAGAGATCTAACACTGGAAAAGCGTCACGAACATCAAAACCATTTGGAATTAGCTTTAATATTTTTTGCCAAAATTCCGGATTAATGATGGTTATTTTTTCTCGAATCAACGCCTTTAATGCCGAGAGAGCGTTTGGTTGCTGTGTTGATTTCAAGAATATGTTACAAAGGCATGACTCTTGGTCAACATGTTTTTTTATTTCATAGGAGCTAAACATTTTTTCAGCAAGATGTCTTAATTGTTCTGGCCCCAAGGACACCTTATCTAAACATGTTTGTGCCTGATTGGTCGAAAAATACCTGCTATCAATCATCACCTTCAATAATGGTTCCGTTATATTTCCACCTCTAAACTTCAATATTTCATCAATAATCTTACTAATATGTTCGTTATGACATCTATAAAAGAACCAAATTAACTGATTATCGGGAATATGTCGTTTTGTCAAAAGGGACGTTAGTAAATCAGGCGAACGGTTAACGATTTCGATACAGTCTTCGTTAGATAAAACAATACCAGAAGCGATTAAAGCACGTAATTGCTCCGTCGTTGCAATCTTTATAATTTCGGCAGCCGGTAAAAAAGGAGAGCGATCAAAGCTTCTGATGGCTAGTATTTGCTGCTTAAACTCTGAGGGCATCCAGTGTAGGTTGCCTTGAATGAGTTTTTTCATGGCTTGAAAAGCGGCTTCATTTTCCGACGACTTGCAAATTAACTCCAAAATCCGGTCTTTTACAGCGGCGCTCTTATCTGACTTATAAAGATCAAAAAGACTTGTCGGCATATGCTTGAACGGTGTGTCTTCCCCGTTTATGGTGCCTATCAACATATCGATTGAAAATGCGTGATGCGTGATAACCCTCTTCATTAATGCGGGTGTTATTTTATCCCCTTTGTGTACTAATAATTTCGTTAAAATGGGGAGATTAATGCACGGACTCGTGCCAAGCATCGATAATAATTCCCCATCCGTGAAGGAGAACTTATCTATCAGCAGGCTTAGGATCTCAGGAGAAATAAACCGATGACTGACTATTTCATTTGCTAAACTTGCAGTGGCGTTATGGTGCCCAATGATTTTCATCAGTTGTGCAGAACTATTAGCCGCGGCCTGAAGAGATTGCAAATGACTTTCCTGCAAAAGGGGTTTATCCAATAACCAATCGATTGCATTTGAGTCAAAATTGGCATGCGCCACAATCCGATCAAATTCAGCCATGCTTTGAGCTTTTTGAACGATGACGTCAAAATCAGACGGCTCCATGCGTGAATTTTTTTCCAATATTTGAACCCTCAATAAAGAATCACAGATTGGATTGTTTAAAATATTCTTGATAAGAAGAGGGGTCGGATCAACGTTATTCATGAGCCATTGCAATATCTCGGGGAATGGCACCTGGCTTGCAACCCTTTGAAAATACTGTTCAAATAATCGTTGATCTTTAAAAGCAGGGTATCTCCGAAGCCGGGTAACCACATCCATCGCTATCTGACACCAGACGATTTGTTGGGTGTTATCTAAAGAGGGCTCGGGTGGTTCGACGCTACGATAATCCGATAATTCATAAAATTGACTCCTAGACATCCCCAAAACGGTCTCAAGCGCGAGAATCTCTGAATTAGAAAGATTCATTAAAAATTGCTCAACTGGCAGACAATTTTTCAGACGATCAAAAATCCCTTTCAATTGCTTGAGATGATCGACATGGCTTACCAAATAAACCAAACTCGAGACGCTTAGTTCAAAAGATTGCTGCAGTCCCTCCATACCGAACTCTTCTGTACCCCAGTGTTCCTTTAAATGCGTTAGAGCATTGGCAAATTTTTGATACTCGATTTGCTGCCTGTCTGATGCTTTAGGGAAAAGAGTTTTCCAAGGACATTGAACATGCTCGCCCCATGGAGATGCCTGCATGTATTTAAATCCTTCGATTTCACTTCCAGCCAATGCGGACTCGAATAAATCAAGATCGGGTATACTGCCTGGACGATAGGCAGCCAAGTGGTTTTTAAAAAACTGAATCTTACCATTTGGGTCATCTTTCATCCAAACAAAGGGGGATGTTTGATCCAAAAGTTGACGAAAATCACCTTTAAAAAATAGAATTTGCTCTCGTAAGGATTGATAATGTGGATCGATGAGAATACCATCTGGTCTTTTCCCCGCCAACAATATATCTTCGGTGGTTGAAACCCAACTGGTAGGACAAGAATCAATACAAGTCATTAACGAGTTTGTTTCTTGTGGCGTCACTATCGTTGCATACAACTCACCATCAGCCAAATGATACCAAACCATTAATACTGGTTTTAGGAATGAATCAATCATCTCTATCTGATCCCAATAGGTTTTTATATAATTCAAACTTAGATAAAAATGGTTAGAAAACCCCGGCGATTTTGCAAATGCAGCGCTTAGATCATGAATACCGATCGCTTTGCTTGGATTAGACTGTTGCATATAGGTTAGGAAATCACTTTCCATCTTTTTATCCCAAATGACTAGGTTGGATGATATGCGCTGCTTTTGAGCATCTATTTGGGACAGTTCAACTTCCAGATGCGTCTCCTGTTCAACTTGAAACTCAACGTTTTGGGGCTCTGGATGCAAATCCTCTTGTGTGCTGTCAAAATTGTCGCGTCCAACCCTGGTAATGATTTCTTCCAGTGCACGAAGAATCGTTACAACCTTACCCGGACTATTGATTCCTGCTGCTTGAAAACAGCGGGTCAACTGATCCATCAATTCCATTTGATACTCGTAAAGACTAGGGATCAGCGGTTTCTTTTGGTTCACACCACCGTATAGCGCGAACAGATCACGTGAGGGTGTATCTATGAAAAAAGGCTTCATATGATCAGCCAATCTTGCTTTTTCTATAGCATTATCGGGAGGTATTGTTTCAATCATAGACAACAAAAATCGTCGGATATGATTTTTCATCTGTCCTTTCGCTGCAAAAAATACATCGCGGCTTCTATTTTTACGATCGTTTTTTTCAAAAATTTCTAGCAAGTTGTCTAGTGTCTTTCCCTGAAGACCGGTATTGACTACGAACTCAATTGTTTGAGATTCAGCTAGTTTTCTTGCGCGCATGGCCCCTTGCAAAAAAGATTCCAGAAATACTTTGTCATCAACCATCAAAATAAAATGAGCAAGATCATATTGAGCAATATCAGTTCCAGTCGTATGAATTTGATCGTAATAAGTAAATCGTTCTTCTGGTGTAGAACCAAGCAACCGATCCAGTTCCTTTTGATCGCTACTACCCAATATCATTGGTGGTGAATCAGGTTGGTTTATCTTGATTGCGCATAACACTTGTTCATTATTAAAATAAAGCACGTGTTTTAATGAAGCATTGAATTGCCGTGGATTGGCTCTAATATAAAGAGCGATGGCTTTCGCCACCTCATGATGACTCTTCCCTGCAAATCTGGCACTGATATCCACGATCGCCCGTGTCAAACCGCCTGCGGTTAAATTAGACAGCACGTTTTCTATAAAGGCAGACAAAGACTCAAAGGGCACCACTGAAATTCTTGGTTTTTTATCCTTGATCACCTGCAGGATATAACCATTGTTACCCAAGGGCCTGTCGTTCTTAAAATCAGGATGGTAATGGATAGGATTGGCAGGAGTACCCGACATCGCAAACACATCGTGAGCTTGACTAACAACATTAAACCCATCGCTGCTTAAAATAGATCCATCATATTTAATCAAAGGAAGTGCCTGCGTTTCTAAAAGGTTAGAAATAAGCTGGCGATTGAATCGGAGACGTTCATGCAACTCAAGAATTTGCTCCTGGTTATTCGTATTAATTTCGCTTAATTTAAACCCAAAGTCAGGGAGAAGACAGTCAAATCCCTTTGCTGTTGGGGTAGAGTCAATACTTTGCAATTCTGAAGAACGCAAAAATTCCTGACGAGCAATGGCCTGCCATTCTTTGATTTTGATGATTAAACGCTCAATGGTTATGCCCTGCAACAGCATCATTTGAATGGTTTTATTCACACTCACAAGGGGATTGCCAATCAGGCTTGTTTCATTCGGCACACCATTTCCCGCATAAGGAATGGCAAGGGTTTCATCACGACCAGGTAACTTGGATGGGCCATAATCAACGTTTAGTTTTTGAGACAAGGTCTCCTGCAACGTCACACGAACCTGTTGCTTTAAAAAAGCAAACGTAGCTTTCTCATCGTCTGAGGCAGATTGAATGACGTTGGGTACTTCAACCCCATCATTTGTTAAATAATGGATCAAATCTTGTTTAATACCAGGCCCATGCAGACGGGTGACCTTCGCTACAAAGGACGACAAAGGACTTTTGTATTCAAAAATAAGCTCCCTTGCTAGTTGGAGTTTAAATGCCCTCCAATCATAAGTCTCATCAAAAAAGGGCGCTGCCTTGATGAATTCTGTTGAAATAAAACCAAACAAAGCGATGGCATTTTTAATGATCAAGGGATCAAGGGGGATAGATTCTCCGACGATATAATTTAATTTTTTTTCTATCGATAGACCCTGGTGAACCTCATCGATAATAAATTCCGCTTGATGATGAAACAAAGAAATGATTTTATCGAACCAAAAAACTTGTTGTGACCAAATCTCGCCACGGGGTTTGGTTAAAAGTAATAATTCGAGGTATTTTAATTCCAATGATTGAATCATCTCAACAGTCGACACGAAACAATCCCGACTCGTGATGACCTCGATCAGGTGCTGATATATCTGCTGCAATCGTTGAACCGAAACATCACTGTAACGGTTAAATTTAAAACAATCGACTTTTTTTCCAAACCATTGCTGAAGTGTTCGACTTAAATCCACACGATTGGTTTCTAATAAAGCGGGAGGCACCAAGACCATGAGCAGGTTATGTCCATTGGTATGTTGTCCCACAAGGCTCGGAATAATCACTGTTGATTTTCCAATTCCGGGTGGTAATTTTGCAAGCACAAAATGGGCACTATCGGGCGCCCCAATTTTTGCGAACAATTGAAACGCATGAACCTGTTCTTCGCGCAACAAGATATTTGCGTTATATTGCACCATCATCATTAAAGGATTATCAAGCCCTGGGATGGACCTAAACAGCATATCCAATGCCTTGATTGCTAAATGCACATTTCTGTTTGCCTTCGCTGCTTTTAACTCAAGACTTACTTTTTTAGTCGTTTCAATCAGAATTTCCTGCAGCAGCGCCTCATGAATAAGATTGAAGAGATGTTGAGCATCCTCAATACCAAGCCCAGTTTGCTCAACAATATAGGCAAGATCGGCATTGATATAAAAACGAGATAAATCGACTGGGGTGAAAATTTTTCGTGTGTGTACCCGTCTTTCTATCTTCCAAGATCTGGCTAAATCAGGATCCGAAGGACCTTGATTAGCCAGGGCTAATGCCCTACTCCATCTATCTCGAACCGCCTCTCTCAAAGGCAAATAGACTTCTTGTGCTGCAAAAATGATTGCATCTATGTGACTATCGTTACCCAATAATGCTAGAGCGAGTGCTTGTTGTTGTTTTTTAACAGCATCAATGGATTGTCCAGCCTTGTATTCCATCTCATCTTTTGGGATAGAGGGCTGAGTAGCACGAGTGCAAGGTTCATTTTTATACGCGCCAACATAGTTGCTCTCTAACGTTATAAAAGCTTGAGCAATATCTGGGTATTTTTTAGATAATAGATGAGAAATTCCAGTTTGCACTATTAATGAACTATTCGCCGTTGATGGCAAACAAATAGAATGAGCCTGAGGACGCCTTCGATTGGCCATCCATTCTGCCGGGGTAGCCAAAACATGAGAAAGCTGATGTTTGGCTTCGTAGACCTTTAATGGAGGCACTGGCCAATGACGGACTAGCCCTATCAACGCGCTCATTTTTTTCTCTGCTCCAAGCAGTTCTTTGGCCAAACGAGATTTAGAAGGTTTATTATGACAAAGGCCATATAAGACACGACATAAAATAGGCATAGGCGATCGATGTTTTGCAAATGGCGTATGCCGTTCGGCAATCAACAAAGCCATACAAAATCTGTCTAGGGCCTTCAATTGATCGTCATCGGTTTTTTTTAAAGCAATTTGGAAATAAACTGGAAAATGCTTGAGGAACTCGATGAGTTCGATCCGTGATGAAAGACTAGACATTGCAGAGACGTTTGTTTTTGGATCAACTGTCACCAGGAGTTGTTGATCACACCGGTCTAAAGCTTTTTTTTCATCAACAGACAGTTTGGCATCATTGATAGCCGCACTCTCCGGCAAGGTTAAGTCAATCTCAACCAGCATAAGGGCTGTTGATTCAGCCCTTACCGGTTCAATGGCCTTCAATTGCTTTTCAATGAAGGCAAGCCATTTTTGCTGGCGGTCTGCTAAGATCTGAGGAGTGTGCATTGCCTGCAAAAAATCCCTTTCCTTAAGGATTGATTCTAGACTTATTTGCATCCACTCAACACCCAATGCACCGAAAGACATTGGGATTTTTGACAGATTCATCATTCTGAATAAGCATTTGCGCTCAAAAAATGAAAGCCGATAACGGTCGGCTAAATATCGACCCATCGTTTGATATAGAGTAAATAATTCATAAATCCTTTTTGGAAGAGCCGACAAAAATTCTTGCTGTTCCTTTACTTGAATAGTCTCATATAACTTATTTGCTGTTTTCTCTTTAGAGGAGATTTTTAAATTAAAATTAGCGCCTTGGATGAGCGCACCCGCTAATAAACTCAATGCTTTTAATTGGCAAGCAACATAGGGTGGCGTTTGTCTTTTGGTTTCTTTGCTCTTCAACGTGGATGGTTGATACGGTACGGCATTACAAATCCAACTGATAAACTGTAAGGCCTCAGGCGCTTCTGTGATACCACCTAATCGTGTATTACAATCTTCAAGTGTTTCCCAAGCCTTCTCGGGTTGATTGGTTGCTAGATAAATGTAGGCTAAATACAAGCCCGCAAGAACATTATTGGCTCTGGGTTTTCCCTCTTCCAAAGGATAGAAATAAAAAGACTGGCTGCCCTCAAAGTCCCACAGCGCTTCGGGTCCAGGTTGAGATTTTTTTTTCCGATGTTCATCCAGGCAATCTTCAGCGATACGATTTGATTTATCATGAACTGTTGCATAAAAACCACTCAAAGGATCCATGGCATCCGTCGCATAAAACCTCGCTACTGGCACCAAGCATCGTTGCTGCCCGTTACTATCCAGCACTAAACAGGCAACAACCGGATGGATAGGGGGCTTCGTGTCAAGGATTTTCTCACCTGTTTCTGGCCAAATGAAACCATTTGCCCCCCCTTCAAAACAAAGCGAATACCGTGGACAATAAACGACAGAACGATGGGGTGTCCTATGCATCCTTGTAAATTCTTGACCTTCAAAACACCTGAAGATCCGCGGGACATCCGATACTAATTGCTCTCCGGTTTTATTTCCCTTTGAATCAAGGACCCAAAATATAACCCCGTTAAGCAAATAGCGAGGCTGCCCATCACACACCAAAAGACCCGCCTGATCTCTCGATGTATTTTTCCAAAACTCCCACCGACCATCCTTTAAAATGGGAAGGATATTTGAAACAATGGCCTTCTTAGAGCCAAGATGAGAGGGGGTTAATGATTGAAGCTCAAATCGCATGAGCTTATCGTCAATAAACCAATCTTTTTGAACTGTCAGGTCGTTTTTTGTATTAATATAAATATAATAATGTTCATCAGTACCCCATGGAATAGAAAAAAACTTGCCATTGGATGACATCTTGCATGTGCGGACATCGCCCAGACCCAAGTATTGAACTAACGGGTGATTTCTTATCTCTAACGGCATACCGCTCTGCTTAAACCCATTTTCATCAAAGAACTGACCTGTCAACACGTCAAAATGACATGGCCGTTGTTGCGATTTAATTTCTACTTTGTAGTTAGGAAAATGACCACTAACATGAATGTCTTGATGGCAAGATCTCAATAGCTCCGTAATAAGCACACAAAAATCCATTCCTGATTGTTCTTGTATCAACATTTTAAAGGTTGCTTCAGCCATTGCCACTTCAATAGGTTGATCGGTGGCTTCAAATAAATGACCATTGGTGTGTCTATTCAGATAAAAATAAGCATGATAGGCCTTATTAAAATGCTCATCTGATATCCCCTCGATATCGATAAGTGCTATCAACGTAAGAAACAAGAATTCTTGAAGGGCATACCGTATCTCTGCTGAATTTTTTAATAATAATTGTTTTTCTAAGGCAACAACGATGCCTTCAAGCCTTTCTTTTTCTCCAATATATCGACTCACCAGAAAATCAAGACGTACAAAAAAAAGCGAGCGATCTGTATGCAGACCATTTTGATAATGAAATCGGCACCCTGTTTTTAAAAGATCATCAAATGCGTCAAAAAACTGGGAATCTCTCGACGCCTTCGATAATAGATCTGGCTGAAAAAGATTGGCTTCAACGTAGCATTGATGGGCTTTATCAGACAGTAACTCCGGATGTCGACGATAATAACCGATCGTCAAAAACACCTGAAAACGAGGATTGGCACGAAGATGAAAAAAATCACGAACACCTGATCCATGGGTTAATTGAATTCGATTGGCTGTTAGAGGAAATTCACGTCCCATTTTAGAAACATCAGCAAGTAATGCCAACAAAGGAGGAGAGGTGTTTAAAACTTGTCGAGGAGGCCCAAATGCTTTTGTTGGTAGAAAAGGAACATGGGTTGGGTGTAGGCCCGTGTTAATGTACATAAACGACGGATTTTCATCTAAACTTATCAGGAACGTAGGAGAAACTGGTGTTGTAAAAAATGGATTAATACCTCTTCTGAAGTCCTTTTCAAATGAAGCATGGTCAGAGACGATCAGAACTGATGGTTCCTGTAATGAACCCTTCGGCAATAATTTATCAGCATAAACGATCATATATAACACTTCAAAGTTCGCTTTTCTGACTTCTTCATGATCCGGATCGTTATTTCCATTAAATTTCTGACGATATAGATCAGCCAACCGTCGACTCGATTCTGGCGAACAATTTAAAAGCGCCTTAAAATAATCGTTATAAGCCTGAACAGGCAAAGCCTTCGTCACATCTCCATAATGTGCGAAGAGTTCTGCAATCTTTTGGTCACAAAGAGGATTTTTCGTTCCAATGAATGGATTTCCTTCGTTGTTATTCAAAATTCTAGCCATAACAGATGAGGAAAAAGCCCTAAACGAGGGAAAAGAACGATTGGCTAAAATCACCTCATAAGCTTCAACTTTCAAATGAAGGGTAATTAATAGCATTGATTTCAACAAAGTGGCCTCTTCATGCTCAAAGAGGTTGGCTAGAATATCGAGCAACAAGTCTTGCACCGCATTCAATCTATTATAAAAACGACTCAAGTCCTCCGCGTTAGTTAATTCGTTATAAAAACCATTTTTAAGCGACATCCCTTGCAAAGGAAATTGAAACATCAAGGATTGAAGGCAGACCAATTGCTCCCACTGATTAGATGACGTTTTTATCCTATCAAACACCTGACAGAAATCCATTATGGGTTTATTTGCATCAAGCACCTGTGCCTTCTTCAGCCCAATATTTTTTAAGCTGGCTCCAGGATTATTAAAAAGATCGCATACCACTGCTGGATTCTCACGGACAGACCATGAAAGATTCAGAGATGACGGGGGATTTATAACCGGCTCTTCTAATTTTATAGCCCGAATTTTTTCTTGTAACTGGCCTAAATCGGTTAATTTTTTTTCAACAAACTCGGGACTAAACAATCCTTTGATATTTAATATTTTTAATAGGTTTTCAATAGACAAATCGATTAATATTGCTTTTACAACGGATAACTGTTTAGCGTTGGATGGCCTCAAATATGGCCCAAGGTATTTGTACAAATAATCCTCTTTAAACCCAAAAATAAAGCGTTGATACGCCTCCAATGATGGAGACAGTTCTTTAAGCATGGCGTGAAGACATCGTTGTGCACAGGTTCCAGATAATTGCCCTGGAATGTTTGTATGCTCTAATTTGTCTGGTTCGTCGATCTCCTCCCCCTGAATATAACTAATCGTGCTAAAAATTTCTTTATACAATATTTCAGGGCCAATAGGCCTTTGATCCTTTGTTGCAAACATTGGAATGTTAGCACGGAACAAACGTCCTATAAACGCCTCCAATTCAAAGAGCTTCTTTGGCTTGGGAAAGCGCCAACTTTTTGATGATTTATAAAGATTTTTTTCAAGACCTGATTTTTTAAAATGAAAATTCAAACCACTACCGGAATTAATGACCTTAAAATACAAACCCGAAGGATTCACACCAAACTCATAGATCATGGCATGCCCGCTATCTTCGACTACCCATCCCCCTGGTAAATACAACTTACCTGTTGTCAATGACATAAGATCTTTAACAACTCCCTGAACAAAGGAGGTTAATCCGTTCTCATTCATTATCCTGCGTAATTCCATCTCTTTTTTTATCAAATATTGCATGTCATCCAGCAATGTTTGATAACCCACGGGGACTTCTCTCCCATCACGAGTTAGTCTATCTAAATAATCACGAAGATTGGCAAGGGCTTGACTGAAAGACATGCTCTTAAAAACAGTACCAGCAACGGAGGCATCCAATCCAACATGGCAAAGCAACACATCCTCTAAATCACGATCGTGCATAGTTGTTCAACAATTAATACAAGTCGTCTGATCATATAGAGATTTGCGTTATTTTTCAAGCATCTTGGCTATAAAAAAATCAATAATTGGTATCATCCATGTTGAATTTGAATACCATTGATTGCCCGATCAATGCTTTTAGTTATCTTAATGCTCTCAGTATCTGCCCTAAAGAAACGCCACTGCCCTGTTTTACAGAAGGAATACGCTGGGGGGATCAAAAAGAAGAAACAGGATAATACGTTCAGCAGATCAAGAAAAATTTGCTTATATCCCCGATGTTTTTTTAACACGGGCTCTGCTTGCAAAATCGCATGATGGCAGCTGTTAACAAACGTCTTATTCTCCTCCGGTCCACGAGCTTGACTAAAATGCCTACTCACTGCTTTGTCTAAAGTGGAGTAAAGAGCCGTCGCTGTTTTTGCAACCTCGGTATAATTTTTATTAACGATTGCATTTTTGGCGTGACTATCTGCTTTTATTTTCAGTCGATTCAAAACCTCTCTTAATTTTTCTGGAACATCACTTGAAGCACCTGATTGTTGCTCGCGTGGTGTTGGCGACCCCTGCCGTTCATCGAATCTCGCTCGAGGCTCAGCTCTTGACCCAATAAGAAGCTCTAATTCATGCCCCGCGGTGGGAGCAGGCAAAGGACCAGAAGCAATAGAATCAGGTGATGTTGGCGACACCCGCTGTTCATCGAATCCCGCCGGAGGCTCAGCTATTGATCCATTAGGATACTCTAATTCATGTGCCGTGGTGGTAACAGGCAAAGAACCAGAAGCAATAGAATCAGGACGTTCCAGAGCACCATCAACGCCTCGCAGAGCGACTATTCGTTGAGTAAATTCATCAGGCATCTCCTTTAAGTGGTCTTGAATACAATTTTTTATCGTTTGAGAGCCTGCTTCATGATTCAATAACTTGTCGATGAATTCCAAAAGGCAATTTTCTATATGTAGGCTTCGATCTGACTGATACAGATTAAAAAAGACTTGTAGTATATGCTTTAATTGCGGGACTTCTCCGCTCAGGGTCTTGATCAACTCCTCGACTGAAAAAACATCATGAGTGATAATCGCCTCTAGGAATACAGGTGTTGTCTTATCTCCTCTTTTTACCAATAATTGCATTAAAATAGAACAATCAATGAAGGGCTTGTGAAGCATCAATAACAATACCTGATCACTGAGTGAGTATTTATCAATAATGAAAGTTAATGTCTCGGGAGAAAAATACCAATGGTCAATTGCCGTTATTGCCAAATCCGCTGTTGCACTGGGGTGACCAAGGATTTTCATAAATACATCTCGACTTCTCACTGCACTTTGAAGGGATTGCAAATGACTTTCCTGCAAAACTGGTTTATCTAATAATAAAGCGATTGCTTCTTGATCCAAATTGGCATGCTGTAAAATACGATCAAATTCATCCTCAGATTTTGCACCTTGAACTAGAAGATAAAAATTTGAGCGCTCCATGGTTGGGTATTTTTCCAAAACTCTCATCCTCAATGAAGCATCACCGCTTGGATTATTTAAAATAGTCGTGAGAAGACGAGGGGTCATCTCCACTTTATCCAGCAGCAAACACAGGACCTTGGGGAATGGGACCTGGCTTGCAACCGTCTCAAAATAGCGCTCAAATACCTCGCTCATTTTAAGAAATGCGGGGTATGTTCTCATCCGATTAACCGCATCAACGGTTGCTTGACACCATGCCATTTGTTGAGTCTGATCTGAAGAGGGCATGGGCGGCTTGATGGCATGATAACCTGATGATCTATAAAATTCGCTTCTAGGCATCTCCAAGATGGTCTCAAGGACGCTAACCTCTGCATCAGAAAGATCCCTCAACAAACACTCGATGGGCTGACCGGTTTGCAGGCGGTTAAGAATAAGTTTCAAGTTCTTGAGATGAGCAACATGGTTTAACAAATGAACCACACTCGACATGCTTAATCCATATAATTGCTGCAGTTCGTCCTCACGGATATCATTTGTATGCCAGTTCTCATTTAACGCCTTTAGAGCATTGGCAAATTTCTGATACTCTGTCTCTTGCTTTGTTGATAATCTAGGGAAAAGCGATGTCCAAGAACATTGAACATGATCAGCCCATGGAGAGGCCTGCATGTTTTTAAATCCTTGGATTTCATTTCCAGCCAACACGGATTCCAAGAAATTAAGATGTGCGCCACTGCCTGGACGATAAGGAGCCAAATGTTCTTTGAAAAACTGAATCTGCTTATCTTGCAACCAACCCAAAGAAGATGATTGGTCTAAAATTTGAAGAAAATCACCCTTAAAAAATAGAATCTGCTCACGTAATGATTGATACGTGGGATTTGTAAGAATACCATCCGGTCTTTTCCCCGCCAACAAGAGCTCCTCCGTGGTTGAAACCCAACTAGTAGGGTACGATCCAACGAACTGCATTAAAGAATTTATTTCTTGTGGTGTCACGATGGTTGCGTATAAACAACCATCAACATTCAAATGGTACCAAATCGTTAACACCGGCTTTAAATACGGATCAATCAACTGCTCCTGTTCCTTATAGGTACGTATGTAATTCGAGCTTACATAGACCCTGTCAGAAAAAATGCCCGCTTTTTTAAACGAATCACTCACATGATTGATACCCATTGCTATGATTGGATCATATTTTGCTATATCTGTGAGAAAATCTCCTTCCATCCTCTTATCCCAACAGACTAATTCGGATGCTTTTAACGTCCTTTTGGACGTTGAAACGACCGTTTCCAGAGACATCTCTTTTTCAATGATAACCTCAATAGTAGCAGGCTCCTTATCCCATGACTCCTCTTTGCCATCAAGGTCGATGACCTTAACCCTGTTAATGATTTCTTCCAATGCCGGCTTAATTGTTTCAATAACCTCTTGATAGTCGTTGATCCCTGCCTCTTTAAAGCAACGCTTCAAAAGCTCCATTAATTCCACTTGATACTGGTGAAGACTCATAAGCAACGGTTGCTTTTGGTTCACACCACCATATAGCGCAAACAAATCAAAGGAAGGAGTCTCTATAAAAAATGGCTTCATATGATGGACAAACGTTGCTTTTTCTTGGGCATGTTCAGAAGGCATTTTATCAATCATAGTCATCAATAACGCTCTAATTTCATTGTGCATCTGTCCTTTCGCTGCAAAAAATACATCCCGCTTTCTAGTTTTATCCTCGTTTGATTTAAAAATACCTAGCAGCTCATCGAATGTTTTTCCCTGAAGTTGTTCATCCACGACGAGCGCAATGGTTTGCTTCGCGGTTAGTTTTCTTGCGCGCATCGCCCCTTGCAAAAAAGATTCCAGAGATACTTTGTCATCAACCATCAAAATGAAATGAGCACACTCATATTGAGCAATATCAGTTCCAGTCGTATGCACTTGATCGTAATAAGTAAATCGTTCTTCTGGTGTAGAACCAAGCAACCGATCCAGTTCCTTTTGATCGCTACTACCCAATATCATTGGTGGTGAATCAGGTTGGTTTATCTTGATTGCGCATAACACT